>LSQX01375797.1_pt1 | contig 18444 bp, 17 predicted proteins | sample 654561 | NCBI WGS metagenome assembly LSQX01 (sample SAMN04489861, study PRJNA283612) | anaerobic digester metagenome | isolation source: 4 biogas reactors fed with cattle manure at either 37C or 55C with and... | place: Denmark: Kongens Lyngby | collected 2014
TGACATCGCGATGTTGTTTTGATCGGAGTTAACATGTTCTGTAAACTTGTGCGATAAGTTTGTCACTGATTGTCTTCGACAGCTTTCTTGTGTTGATTTTAGAAAAACGATTAATCCAGAATAAAAGCAACTCACCCTATTGGAAATCATGATGTCGGCAAGAAGCCTCTTTGCCATCACTTTGTAGACTGAAACCTTTTCGCACAGCCTTGAAACGACGGCAATTGCGCTATATGTCAAAGGATCTGCATTAGTTGATGCCATCTAAACTATTTCCCCTTTCCTGAAGGCTGATTATGTATAGCTGCGAAAAATTTGTTGCCCTCACTTTTTTATGGTGTTATACTCTCGAAAGTTAGAATATTCTAACTTTTAAGTAAAAAATGGATTTGTGCTTTCAGCGTCTAGCATTGTTGTTAGTTAAGGTTGTGAATATCTTGCTGGGGGATTTGAATATGAACTATTACACAAACCAAAGAGCAAAACTGATGAAGGGCTTTGAGAAGGCTTTTCGTTGCGCTGAAGAACCGATCTTGAAACATTTCAATAACGATCAAACAACTGCAATTCATGAACATGCGCGGGCGATCTTTTCTGACATGATTCCGAAGCTGCCCTATATCGGCGGCAAAAAGCTGCCGGGCACTCAAAACTTGATCGGCAGTGCGCAATTACTTGCTATTATCAGGGCACTGGAATCCGCAGGACTTTCAAGAAACGAAATCGGCGAAACGGTATACAAAATCTTGGAAAATACCTTCGAGCGGATTCCTAGATTCTTGGGCAGAGTTATGGGGCGTATCATGCTGTCATCTGCCTTTATTAAAAAACGTCAGGCCTTAATGGAAAGAACACAGAAGCGAGAATATCCCGAAGCCTTTGTTACGGTATATGCACCGAGTAAGGACGGCAGTTACGATTTCGGTCAAGATGTGATGGAGTGTGCCGTTCACAAATTCTACCGTGCGCAAGATGCACTGGAATATCTCCCGTATATTTGCCTAGGAGACTATCCGATGTTCCGGCGCATGGGCGTCCGTTTCTACCGCACTCAGACATTGGGGAACGGAGGAGACCTTTGCGATTTTCGCTTTTCTAGGCAAGGAGAAACCATGCGAGGCTGGCCCCCGGAATCCCTACCGGAATGGAGAGGATAAAGGATCGACATTCTTGAAAAAGAACCCATTTAACGATCAATTCCGTATCAAATGTCAATCGGTAATTTTTCGATAATTTTATATTAGAAAGAGAAAGCTGCTTGTCTCGACGAGAAAAGGGAGTTGCTGCATTTTTCGAGCCCTCCCCTTTCTTCTACCTAACGATCTCCGCTTTTACCTGAAGGACAGTTTCACGTCTAATTTTTCTTCTTCTTGCGAACAATGCGCTGAGCAATAGGCCAATGGTGGCAATGAGGATAATGGCACCGCCCGGTTTGATTTCGAAGTACCAGGAAAGGGTCAGACCTGACATCATGAAAAGTAGCCCTAACGTCAACGAAATGAAATACATCTGCTTATAAGAACGGGCTAAGAACAAAGAACAGGCAACCGGAATAACCAGCAAAGATGAAACCAAAAGGGCTCCAACCATTTTTGCGCTAAGAGCCACCGTTATAGCCGTAAGAGCAGTAAAAATACCGTTAATGCCATGAACCGGCACACCATCCAAGCGAGCCAGATTAGGATCTATGGAAATATTTAACAGACCGCTATAGAAGAAGAAAGTGACGAACGAAACGACAACAAACAAGGCGATCGAAGCGGTGACGTCATGAGGAGTCGCAGATGAAATGCTTCCAAACAAATACGACTCCAATGTGTTACCGCCCGGCGTAAAATCTGACAGTATGGAGGCAGCACCGAGTCCTATACTCATGACTACAGCTGTCGCCATGTCGCCGTACTGCGGAAGACGATAGCGCATAGCCTCAATAGCAAAGGCCGAAATCAAACAAACAATTATAGCTCCCAAGCTGGGATTAAAGCCGAAAATCAAACCTAAAGCTACTCCTGCCAATGAGGTATGTGACAGAGCGTCACCCATCATCGAAGTCTTGCGATTTACCACGATAATTCCTATTTGGGGAATGGTCACGCCTAACATCAATCCGACCAGCAAGGTTCGGCGCATAAAAGCAAACTCAAACATACTCCAATCTCCCGTTACGTATTTCCGCCCGATAATCCATATCGAGTATTTCGTACACTAACTCCTTTTCGTGAGTTACTAAAATATATGTTAATTTTTCTTTGTCTTTTAAATCGTTCAATAGTTTTAGAAAGCTTCGTTTACTTTCTTCATCTACTCCGGCCGTCGGCTCGTCTAAAATCAACATCCTGGGTTTATCCAGCATGGCGCGGGCAATCATGACCCGTTGTTGCAGTCCGCCGGATAATTCACTGAATGGAACTTGGGCGTACTCGGCCAACCCAAAACGCTCCAGCCCTTTCAGAGCCGATTCATACTCTTCTTTGCGAGCAATTCTAAAACCCTTTAAATATCTATAACGACTGCTGGCTAAGATTTCTGCGCTAGTCACCGGAAAGGCCACACTCTTGGTCACATTCGTTTGCGGAACATAGCCGACATCCTGCCAATTTTTCTTGTTTTGAACGTCTTGCCCGAAAATTTCTATATCGCCCGACTTGGCACGCAGTTGCCCTAGAATTAGGCGCAGCAAGGTGGATTTACCGGAGCCGTTGCTGCCGAAAATAACCATACATTCCTGCTCGGGCAGTTTAAAATTTACATCCGTAAGAACCGGATCTTCTGTATATGAAAATGACAGCTTTGACACTCGCAAAGCGTTTGTACGCATTCTATTCACCTCATTGATTCTTCTAATCGTTTTAAATTGTCCCGCATGATATCGATATATCGGACCTCCGCGCTTTTGCTGACGAACTCCATGGAATTTAAGGTGTCGGCATCGCCTCCGATTTCCCAGGCGATGGTGTAAGCGTCTCTGCTATTGCCTTTCGCTTCATAGAAAATTTTGCTCACATGATTTTCCCGGCAAAAGGCGATGGCACGCCGGAGGGTATGCAGGCTGATTGATCCGATGCTGGTTAAGCCTTGAAGGGGATATTGATCTAGGCCGAAGTCTCTGGCCAAATAGGCATAGGCATAGTGGGTAACAACGAAGACTTTGTTCTCCTTGGCAGCGAATTTATCCTTGAATTCATGTTCCAAAAGGGCCAGTTCGTTGACCATTCGAACCTTATTTCTATTAAAATTTTTGGAGTAATGGGGGTAAGACGCGGCCAGACTTTGATTGATCGCATTGAGATAAATTTTGGCATTGATCGTCGACATCCAAGAATGCGGGTCGTACGTTGTTTTGTCCAAGCTTGAGGTGGAACCCGCCAAAATCACTTCCACAGGCAGGTCTTCGCCGCCTTCTTCCTCTAAGAGGCGATAACTTAACAGCGCTTCTGATAAGCGATCCGATATCAGGTAATAGCTGCCGCTTTCAGGCACTTGATAATACATCATTCCGGAAGTGTGACCCATCTTCATTTGATAGACCTTTTCGTTCTCGACTTCGATCAAACTGTATTGTTCCACCGTCTCTCCTTGATCCAGCATGACGGCTCTGGCGTAGGCGATCATATTCTCTTTCTTTTCTTGACCATCAGCCTTAATAAATGCAATTCGCATAAACTCTTCATGGGTATGACCGAATTCGATGGGATAAACCCGGTTTCCTTCCAGATCCAGTTTGACCATATACTGAAATTCGCCCAATGAAGCCTGTCCCTTATACGTTATCAAGTCAACATTTTCCGATAGATCGACAATTTTTAAATTGGGCAAGCTTTCTCTTATACCGGCTAACCAACGTTCTTCCATGTTAGCTCCATTAACAATAAGCATGTCGGCAACGGCCAATTTTTGAAGATCGCGAGGAGTCGGTTCCCACATATGGGGATCTTGTTCCGCCGGCATTAGAATATCGATATGAATATCCGTTCCTTCCGCGACGGATTTGGTTAAATCGTAAACGGGATAAAAAGAGGTATATACCAGCGGACCGTCTATGACCTGCTCATTTTTCCGACAGGCGCTGAGCAAAAAAGCACTCATGACAATACATATAAACAGGACAATGGAAAGGATCCTCTTGAGAAGAGGATACCTTTCCGAGACTCTATTGCTTTTGAAAGCAAATAATGACATATGCGACAAACCCTTGATTTCGTCAACCATTAATGGTCATGGTCATGGTCATGATGTCCATGAGATTCATCGTGATGCTCTAACTCTTCGGCGATCATGGAAAGAGGAATGTTCTCGTCCATGAATGTTGGATACCAATGCTCATCCTTCATGGCTTCATCAACTGACTTTGCTGCACGAACGTGGAAGTGCGCCATGTTTTCTTCGCCATGGATCTCCATCAGGAGAACGATAGGATGATCAGATGCATCTTTGGTTTCGAAAACATACCAATAAAAGGTGGCGCCGCCGTGAGTAAATTCCAAGGCCTCTTTATAGGTATACTTAGCCGATTTACCGCCTGTGTCCCTGTAGAGTTCGTAGAAGGTAATCGTCTCGGCATTGCTGTCGATCACCATTTTTTCGAAGGGTACACTCTCCTCCTTCTCATGCTCGATATATTCATCCACCGTCATTTCGTGCTCTTCGGCTACATGTTCCAATGCCTCACGTAAACCCTCATCGTCTTCACTTAAGAAGCTGGTCATGTTCCTCCAAGTTCCGTCCCAATCCGCCAGAGAGGCAGCAGGTTGATCTTGTTGCTGCGTTTGCTCCGGCAGATTAGAGGGAGCCGGTGCGTCCGTCGGATCAGGTGCAGTCTGACCGTTACAAGCAACTAAAAAGAGGCTCAAAACGAGCGCGCCTACAACCAAAAACTTCTTTAAAAACATCATTTAATTCATCCTCCTCTATTTGTATATATTTATTGAAACTAAATCAGTTAAGATTCAGACCATCAGAGCTTTCCGCTCTCACGCATCCTTCGTTCTTTATTCGCACGAACCTTATGAACAACGATGTGGCTATGGGGCTATCTTCACTGAGTTAGCCATGACTAACTCTAGCACAAAAAAAAGATAAACTGACAATTTGGTCACATTTGTTCCAAATAATATTTCATTTACACCGCTTCACATGAGAAGTTATTACCGAGTAATCGCAGTTATGAGGGAAGGATCAACCATTTCATGAATTTCCGCGTCCAGCAATTGCATCAATTCTTTATCGTGGGTAGCAAGCAGCACGAGGTGATTTTTAGCATATTCCTTGATTGGTCTTGAGATTTTATCTTGCAAAAGAGGTACAATGTGGTATAGGGTTAGATATAACTAACTTAATGTTTTAGTGATAACTGTTCAAATCAGGGAGGAAATATGAAGCCTGATTATAAAAACTGGGTACCGAAAAAGATGCTGTATTTATTGGCTTTCTTTGCTTTCCTTTTTTATGCAATAACATTTTTGCTCCAATGGTTGATACAGCCCGGGACTACGAAAATTATATTGTCTTCTTTATGTCTTCTTGCCGCTGTTTCACTGACGGTGATTTGTATTTGGATGACAAGAATGTATCGCGCTTTTTCCTATAACGGCAATCGCAAACTCTCTAAGGCCATCGTTGAAGGACTTGCCCGTTGTGTTGAAGTGCCGAAGAACGGATCGGTATTAGATGTCGGTTGCGGCAGCGGAGCTCTAACCATTGCCGTCGCAAAAATGAACCCTACAGCCAAAGTGATCGGCGTTGATCGTTGGGGCAAGGAATACGGTTCTTACAGCAAAAATCTTTGTGAAAGAAATGCGCTGGCAGAAGAAGTCGACAATGTTGTATTTCGTGAAGGAAATGCCGTTAAGTTGGATTACCCGGATGAAAGTTTTGATGTTGTAACAAGTAATTACGTTTATCACAACATTATTGGCGTGAACAGGCAGGAATTGCTCTTGGAGACTCTTCGTCTTGTAAAAAGAGGCGGCGTATTTGCGATTCATGATATTTTTTCCAAGCGAAAATACGGTGATATGGACTCTTTTATCAATAAATTAAAAAAATTGGGCTATGAAAACAGTCGGCTCGTAGACACAACCGACGGTCTATTCATGACTAAAAAAGAGGCGACGATGTATAGCCTAAAACATTCGGCAATCTTGATTGGTAAAAACAGACCATTCACTCGTTTAGAGCCTTTCGAGAAGCCACAATAAACTACTCGACTTTTTATTTGGAGAAACACATATGGGGCTATTGAAAAAAATCTTTAACCAGACAGGGAAACCGGAAGGCTTTCTTGGGAAAATGATGATTAAGGGTATGAACATAGGTCACGCAAGGCTAGCCGACTGGGGCATGTCCCTTCTAGAGGACATTTCGCCTTCGGAGATTTTGGACCTAGGCTGCGGCGGAGGCAGAAATGCCGGCAAGTTGCTAAAAAAATATCCGCGGGCACACCTGACCGCCATCGATTATTCACCCGTCTGTGTGGAAAAGACGCGGAAATATAACAAGGCCATGGTTGCCGCCGGCAGGTGTGCCGTTCAGAAAGGTGATGTGTCTAATCTTTTACTGGAGGAAAACAAATATGACCTTGCGACTGCGTTTGAGACGGTGTATTTCTGGCCTGGACTTGAGCATTGCTTTGCTGAAGTTAATAAAGTATTGAAGCCGGGCGGCATTTTTATGATTGTGAACGAGTCGGATGGGACAGATCAGGCTGCGCTGAAGTTTGAAAAAATCGTCGACGGTATGAGGTGCTATACGCCGGAAGACATCGAAGTTGCTCTAAAAGCAACCGGCTTCGAGATCATCAAAAAAGCCCGTTTTAGTTCAAAACCTTGGATTACCATGATCGCAAAGAAAATCTAAATCGGAATCGATCGGTCATTTTCACCTTGTTCATTCTTGCAGACATCTTTTCTTTATTCTTTCGGCTATTTTAATACACGATCTTAATATTGCCGAGAAATGACAGGCATGCGGAAGCTAAGCAACCTAGAAAGCAGATAAAAACGAAAAGCTGAAACCGAAAACCGAAAGATGAGGCTTCCCTCACCTGTTCAAAAACTTCATGAGTTCCTGATAAGGACGAGGGTTGCCTCACGTATTCCAAAACCTCAGCACTTCCTGATGAAATCGTTCCGGAAACATCATCACAAGTTCACCATGCTGCATTCCTTTTAATTCTCTTGGAACGATTTGCGGGAATGCTTTCTTGGCATAGGCCAAGTCGTTTTTCCGTGCTGCTTTTTCTTCTTCCCCATACCAATATTCCATCTTTGTTTTTGAAGTCGGAATAGGGTCAGGCATAGGGTAGTTGTTGGCGGACCAGAAAACATTGTAGATCGTTTTATTGGAATAATGATTTCTTCCGAATTCAAATAACTTCTGATAATGCTCCTCCGGATCCTCTCCTTTAGGAGTCCATCGTTCTGGCGGCATAACCATTTTCATCAACCGCAATGACTTAAAGCCTATCTTGACCATTAAGTAATCCTTTAGAGCAATGATTCGACAGAGCCACTTCGGGTAAGGATACGGTGTAATGCCGGCATCAACGATGGCCTTCTTGACCGGCATTGCCTGATTTGCCAGCATGTACATCACGCTTGACCCGCCCATGGAAATGCCGTAAACCATATCAAGGTGTTGAACGCCTTCCCCATTCAGATATGAGACGGCTTGCTCGACATTCTTTTCTATAGAAAGAAAATCCGTTCCAATCTCATCATGCCCATCGGATATGAAAAGAAACACATGAAAATCTTTCGATAATGCCTCTGCCGAACTCTTGAATACCCACCAAGGCTCTGCGGCGCACTGAAACATTAGCAAAGTCTTCTTATTATCTTCACCGTACTCATAGACCTTCACAAAATTAGCTCCAACACAGTTTAATAATGTACTTTTGGGTAAGAAACAGCCGAATAAGCGTGCTCAATCAATTGCTAAAAGTTGGTAGCCAGCGTCTTCAATGGCGGCACGCAGCTGCTCCTCAGTGACAGCTTTTACGGGATCCGCAGCGCTGATTTTTACTTTTCCTGTGTCGAGATCGACTTCCGCTTTCAAGCCTAATCCTTCGAGCGCTTCCTTGACGTGCCTCGCACAATGTTGGCACATCATTCCTTCCACCGTTAACACCTGTTCGCAATGATTCATGGATTGCTCCTCACCTTCACTTTTTTCCGTAATCTTTTCGATCGTGACGGTATCTTTTATCGCACGATTTTCCAAACGTAAAACGTCAGGCTTAAAGTCATGTTTTCCTGTTTCCGTCTCGGCCGTTATTTCGAGCGGCGGTTTAAAGCGACGCAGACGCAAGGCATTGCTGACAACGAATAGCGAACTGCAACTCATAGCGGCCGCGCCATACATCGGCGTCAGCGTCAGACCCCATGGGCTCAACAGTCCTGCCGCCAAAGGAATACCGATGATGTTATATATAAAAGCCCAGAAGAGATTCTGCTTGATGGTGCGAAGCGTAGCTTTGCTCAAGGCGATCGTATTCACAGCAGCACGAAGGTCATTATTGAGCAAGACGACATCTGAAGTCTCCATGGCGATATCGGTACCTCCTCCCATGGCCACACCCACATCCGCCGTGGCAAGCGCCGGAGCATCGTTAATACCGTCGCCTAACATCATGACCTTGCGACCTTCATCCGTAAGATCGCGAACAATATCGGCTTTATCCGCCGGTAAGACTTCGGCAAAGACCTGCTCAATACCAAGCTCCTCTGCCAAAGGCACGGCGACCGCGGCAAGATCACCCGTTAACAGAACCGTTTTCAAACCACTTTCTTTAAAGGACTGTATCGCTTGTGCCGAGCCTTTTTTCAGGCTGTCGGCAACACCGATCAGCATACCCAATTTGCCGTCGACGACAACGTAAAGCGGTGTTTTGCCGCCTGCGACAAGCTCTTCGACGGCAGCAGCCCAATAAGAAGGAACCGTGATATTTTCCTCCTTCAAATAGCGAACATTGCCGGCTAATACTTTCTTTCCTTGCACAACGCCTTTGACTCCTCGGCCGGGCAGGGCTGTGAAATTCTCCACGCTTTCCAGCGTCAACCCCTGCGCCGTTGCGGCCTGCACGACAGCCGAGGCCAGCGGATGTTCCGAGACGGCTTCGACCGAAGCGCACAGGGCGAGCCACACCCGCTCGTCATCTTCATCCTCTACAACAAGAGTCGTCACGCGCGGGCGGCCAAGCGTCAGCGTACCTGTCTTGTCGCAGACGATCGTATCGACTTTGGCGGCATGCTCAAGGGCTTCTCCTGAACGAAAGAGAATCCCGTGTTTAGCACCCTGTCCTGTCGCGACCATAATGGCCACAGGAGTTGCCAATCCCAGTGCACAGGGACACGAAATAACGAGCACCGTAATCGCGTGCCCCAACGCCTGATCGAAAACCGTGCCCGATAACAAATGAATAATAAGTGTCAACAACGCTATGCCGATCACCGTCGGGACAAAAATGGCCGCGACTCGATCGGCCAATTTTGCAATCGGCGCCCTCGAAGAAGAGGCCTCTTCAACCAAGCGAATCATTTGCGCCAACGTGCTGTCACGACCCAATTTGTCGGCTCGATAGCGAAAACTGCCGGCCTGGTTGATCATGCCGGATAACACTTGATCTCCCGGTACTTTCTCAACCGGTATGGACTCCCCGGTCACAGCCGCCGTATCGAGGCTGCTGTAGCCGCTTAAGAGCGTTCCGTCGACGGGCAACTTCTGGCCGGGGCGGATGACAACAATGTCACCGACACGAATCTCTTCAATCGGCAAGAAGAATGTCTCTCCGTTCCGCTCCACTTCTGCCTCCGGCGGCAAAAGTTCCATCAATTCCGCGATCGCTCCGCCCGTTTTGGCCTTTGCTCTCCCCTCCAACATGCGCCCTAGAGCAATCAAAGTCAGTATCGTCACCGATGATTCAAAATAGAGAGAACGGCTAAGTTCCGTAAGTCGTGCCAAATCAGGTCCCATTGCCGCAGCCGCCATCTGATAAAGAACGACGACGCTATAAAGCAGAGCCGCGCCCGAACCGACCGCAATCAGTGCGTCCATATTCGGATTGCGCCGCCATAGCGACAGAAAACCGCGCCTGAAGATGTCGCGATTGATGTAGATAACCGGTAAAGTGAGCAGGAACTGTGTCAACGCATACTGCAAACTGCGATCAACGCATGTGAAAAAACCGGGCAAAGGAAGCCCCACCATCGGCTCCATCGTCAAATACATGAGCGGCAACATAAAAACGAGCGACGGCCAAAAGCGCTTGCGAGCGGCCTGATACTCCTCTTCACCCACATTGGGCGTGCCCTTCACACCGGAAGCGTCAAGAGTCTTTGCAGTAGCAGTCATCTTCCCGTCTCGCCCGCTCATTTGATCTGCCGGTATTTGTACAATATTGCCGTCCGCGTCCGTTCGCCTCTTTTCTTTTAACATGGCTCCATAGCCGGCCTTTTCTACCGCAGTAACGACCGCATCCGCTCGTAGCGAGGAATCAGGGACAAGTTCCAAACGCATCTTCTGTGTAAGCGGATTCACTTCGACGTCAGCAATGCCCTCCAAAGGTTGGAGCGCACGCCTTACCGCCGCGGCGCAGGCCGCACAGCTCAGTCCTTCCAACTGAAAGTGCCATTCCTCACCCTTGGAAGGCCGTTTCAAATTCACGGCAGCGGAACAAGCTGCCTGTTCAGCTGCTTGGAACACCCCTGAAACCGAGGAAGAAGTTGTCACTGAATCAGATTGTAATGTGACGAAGCAAGATTTATTATCCTCCTCTTTTTCAGTATTTTTCATTTCTGTGTTTTGCATAGAGCAAAGTCCTATCTAATCTATCGAAAGAAGCGAGTGTACAGCTTTCGATATGATCCGGTCAATCATTTGGCGTCGGCACGCTCGATATGAAGTCACTGTATCCTGTCTTGGCGTACCGACAGATCGGCACGTGTGATGCATGAATGCGCATGTGTCACCTGTATGTCACCGTATCCGGTTTTACTGTACTGACAGATCCGCACGTGTGATACAAGAGACGCCTACTAATAAACGCAGCATGTTAGACAGTGCTAACTTCTGCCAGTATATCAGTCTGTTTTAATCTTCTGCAATGCAGTATCATTTGCGACAAATAAAACAGGCAATTCCTTTGACGTTACTCAGCTCGACGTGTTCGTACATACGATTCAGTCTTTCTTTCAGGCTGTCCAACGTCTCGTAAGGCGGAGCAAAGAATTTCATCGGCTGATAGACATAGCGAATAATACGATCCGTTCGTTTGCAAGAACCTGCTACATAGAAACAGCCACAGAATGTACCGCCGCTTTTCAATACGCGAAAAGTCTCACGGTAGGCCGCTTCTTTGTCCGGAAAAGCATGAAATCCGTTGAGCGAAAGGACAATATCGAAACTTTCGTCTTCAAAAGGCAGCGCACCTACATCTCCTTGGTGAAAAGCTATATTTTCAAGCTCCATCCTCTCCGCTTTTTTCTGTGCCTGAGTCATCATGTCAGGCGAATAATCCAAGCAGACGATTTCGGCATCAGGCATCGCCTGATAGAACGGCACGGTCAGCACGCCTGTTCCCACAGGAACTTCCAAAAGCCTTCCTGTAAATCTCTCCGGTATGCCGGAAAGCGCCCGCGCCTGATACTCCGCACAGTCTTCCACATCCATATCCCACACTAAGCGGCAGACCATCCTGCCAAGAAATGTAGAGCACGTAATCATGCCGTCATAGAAACTGTTGCTTCCGGTAAGCCGATAAGCGTTGCGAATTCTATCTTTGCGATCCATGCCGACTCTCTTTCTTATTAACTCGAAGTTAAGACTTAGTGAAGATCTCTTTTTTCTTTATATACAAAACTATTTCACTTAAAACCTTTACTTCAGCTGAAACTTCACGTTTGCATAAAACGTCTGCATCCGTTTAGCTTTCACGTTTATCTATAACTTCTGTATAAACTGAGATTTCACGATTTTCTAATACTTCGTAAAATCCCACGGAGCATCTTCATCAAAGGGCTTCGATCGACTAAACGTTGCCGATTCATGCCTGAAAGCAAACAGCTTATCAGTGTCCGTCCTATAGCCGCTGTGTCCGGTACATACCGCTTCTATATTTTTCTCGGACAACAATCCCTCCAACCGCTCTAACGATTTTTTGTTCATCTCCGGAAACTGCGTAAAGAAATCAAAAAATGCATAGCCGCCTCTTTGATTGATTGCAAGGCAATCGCCGCTGATGAGCACTTTGTCATCGACTAAATAGCAAAAGTGCCCAAATGTATGACCGGGAACATGAATCGCCTCGATCTTTATAGCGCCGATTTTAAAGACTTCTCCGTCTTCTATAAGACGATAGCCGTATTCTAAACGAACACAGTTTTTAATCTTAATAAATCCCAGTTTTGTTGCTCTGTGCATGTCCCCTTTTAGGTATTGTTCTTCTTCTTTCCCAATGTGGACTTGAGCTTGAGGGAAAATATTTCTTCCGGTCACATCGACTCCGCCGGCGTGATCGACATCGACATGAGTCAAAAACACATGTTTTATCTCTATCGGATCAAGATGTATGTCGGCAAACGCCTGATCCATCCCAGGGAAATTAAGATGTCCGGAATCGAAGGCAATCACCGCACCATTCTTTCTGTAAAACCAAATATTGACATCGTTTTGGCGAATGCAAGAAATCGCTTCAGATAAAATGCCTGTGTTTGCCGGGTTGCAATATCGCAATCCCCTGCTGATACGCGGTTTAATATGCTCATCAAAAAAATATAGCAATTTCATAAAACACAATTCCCCTACATACGAATCTTAATTTCGCTGGTTAGTGTATACTAACCATGTTATTGTAACACTTTTTCTAAGCATAAAAAATATCATACGATGCAAAGGGGAATCATCACGTGAAGATCAGCAACAAAATAATTATGGGAATATTGCGGCTTATCTATTTTTTGAATCCGCAGGCTAAGAATCCGGACAGGGTCTATCCCCACGCCAAAGCACATAATGAGCGGCAAGTTTTCAAGATTCCAAAAGGCAGAAAAATAGACTGCGAAAGACTGGACATTAAAACAGAGATCGGCTCCTATCCTTGCCTTCGGATTAAGAAAAAGGGTCATAGTCCGGATATAGCCGTCCTATATATTTGTGGCGGAGGAGGCGTCTATGACTATTGCCGACACCAGCTTTTCCTTACCAAAAAACTTCTGAAATGGGTGGATGCCGAAATCTATTACCCCTTTTACCCCCCTTCGACCAAGCACCCAATCAAAGAAGCCTTCAAAATGGTCTTTGAGACGTATCGGACGATGTTGGATAACTATAGCCATAAAAAGATAGGCGTCATCGGCGTCTCCTTCGGAGGTACGGCGGCCATGACCATGATTTCTTGGAATAACGACTACAAAGAAGAACTCCCCATGCCGGCTCTAACGATCGCTCTATCTCCCGGTCATGTACCGGCAAACCCGGTTGAAAGAGATATGCTTGAAGTCTACAGAGGTATCGACCCCATGGTCCCCGTCGACTGGCTAGAAACCTTCGGGCGTATCAACAAAGGCGGACAAGACCTCGATCACTGGCTGATCCACACGGCTCATGGAGATTTTCGTAATGCAGGAAAAATCTTTCTATATTACGGTGAGAAGGAAAGTCTTGTTTTTGCAGCCCCCCTCTACCAACAATCCCTTGAAAAAGCAGGGGCAGACTATAAAATTCATATCGAGCCGGACATGCCCCACTGCTACGGCGCCGTGAGGATAAACAAAACCTCAAGGAGAACTTACGATGAAATTGTAGGACTTCTAAATGATCTTTAACACTCTATTCCTTTTGCACTTTCGCTCTCAAGTCTTAACAACCAAACATTGTCGGCTATCCGTGATACAGAGGAAGGAAAGAATTTATCCGAACCTTTTAGCTCAGTAGATGAATTGGTGGTGAGTTTGAATGCTGAAGATTAAGTACCACAGTTCATTCAAGCGTGATTACAAAAGACTAAAAAACGCGGGATGAATATGCAGCTTCTCCACCAAGCTATCGAATTGTTGGTCATGAATAAAACTCTACCCGCACGTTACCGAAATCATGCGGAGACCTTATGCCAGTTTTCTTTGGCTTTACCAAGTATAAAAAAGAGTCCTGCCAACTGCCATATATTGCCCAAAGATGAGGCGCCGACCATGATGGCATTTACGATCGCATGGTTGCCGAAGATAATAACAAGACTGGCAAGAAGCGTACCCACCGGCATAGAAAATACCCAGCACCATCGAGGAAAAGGGCTAAGACCAGTAATAAAAGCTCTAATATAAGCGTAAGACAGCAAAAGCCAACATGCAAAAGAAGCAATATATAAAGGCAAAGGAAAATACGATGCAAATTTAATAGAAGATGCTAGAGCCGTTTCCGGACTGACCGCCGCCATATATTTATAAAAAAAGACAGTCGCGAGAGAAGACACGTGGACACCGGAACCTCCAAAAGTTAAAAAGCCCAACATCCCCACTTTGTACAGCTTGGCATATTTCCGAGAATAGGGCTTCATTAGTCTATAAACACCGAGATGCCCGACGGTGGCCATAGGGACACCGATTAAGCCCAATATAGCCGACCAGAATATCATTCCATCAGAGATCGTACGATACGGCGAAACCATCCCTTCAATCCCGCCAAGACTCACGTCCCTGACACCCCAGCCAACAAGGAAGTCGCCGATAAGAATCGTAAAAGCTCCAACAATACCGATTTTCATCAAAAGACCTATCTTGTCCCAATGGATATTCTCCATGTTTCTAATTTCACTTTTCATGATTTTCTCCTTTAAAAAGTCAATAGCATCCAACTAATTCTTACAGGGCGCCGTATTATTACTCCTTTAAAAAGTCAATAACATCCAAGTCTTTTCTACAGGGCGCCAAGGCGCCGTATTATTGCTACTTCAAAGTTTGCTAGGAAACTTATCTGAATTGCCTTTTGCAGGCTTATGCTGTAAATCAAGGATTCATGTCACACAAATAAATCTTTCAACGAACAAGTTAGCATTGTCTAACCACCCGCGTCAATATTCATTGTTTCGTTAATCGTTAAAGTCGTAAACGGATCGTAAACGGAATCTGTAACATTAAGCACGATCAGCTTGACAAGTCTATTTCTAGTGATAAACTTCATTTGAGTTAGTTAACGCTAACTTTGTTGATTTAGGATCTAGAAAGCTGATGGAAATTTGCAATGATAGCTTCCCGTCTCGCCGAATTACTTGTGCGTCACTCCTCGCCGACACTGGCAGGAATCAAAACGGGAAGCCTCTTCTCCCTCTCTCAGTGTTTCAATGATGATTTGAAGGAAGCGATTGTTCAATTCAACTGTTCGTCAAAAGGTAAGAATATCTGCCTTATTCCCGTCCGTTCCGATAAAAACCGTACATTGCTCTACGTCTATCGTCCAAGTTTTTTAAAACAAGATTTTCGATGTGCAAAATGCAGGAATTACTTGGAGAAACTTGGCTAGGCCGTAGAGAAGGCGGTCGCTTGCGTCAGGGAATACATCGACAGGCTTTCGAAGAGTAGCGAATTCCTTCATGAGATAGGCTTTTTCTTGGGATATCCGGCTGACGATGTTATCGGTTTTATAGAACACGGTTCAAAATGCGCCAAGTGTAAAAGCGCATGGCTCGTTTATTCCGACATCGCCGGGGCTAAACGCAAATCAAGAGCCTACCGCACTTGCCAGAAAATCTACATGGCTAACTGGCGGCAAGGAAAAAGTATAGAGAGTTTAACCGTTGCAGTTTAAAAACCTTTAGGAGGATTTTTATGGGGAAAATCGCTGTTGTCTATTGGACAGGAACAGGCAATACCGAGATGATGGCGAACGCCGTCGTCGAAGGTGCCGTGGCAAAGGGTGCTGACGTCGATTTGTTCGAAGCATCGGAATTCAGTAATGAACTACTGGAATCATACGATGCTCTCGCGTTGGGCTGTCCTTCCATGGGAGCTGAAAACCTCGAAGAAAATGAGTTCCAACCAATGTATGACTCCATCAAGAACGATCTCGGTGAAAGGAAAGTCGTTCTCTTCGGCTCATATGGCTGGGGAGATGGCGAATGGATGAGGGACTGGGAGGAAGAGATGCGTTCACTTGGAGGAAACCTCGTGGCCGACGGCTTAATTATCAACGAAGAACCTGATGACAATGGCCTCGCGCAATGCAAAGCCCTAGGTGAGCTGCTTGTAGACTAATGTCATCTATTCGCAAATTACTTAATAGAGAACCGCTTACAGCTCATCTTCTTGTCGTACCGAAATTGAATATTGGAGAAACCGCTTGTCTTCTAAACTCGACATATTTAGAAGACAAGTCAAATGAAAGAATACTCATAATCTAACTAGGGTTGTGTCTGTAAGTTCGTTCCTTAAGACACGATGGATCCCGCGGCTTCCTGAGGAAGTCGCGGGGTTCTTCGTATCCTCGTAATATTGCAAAGAGATATAAACAGGTATTAGGCGGAGGATTCATGCGCCGATATTTCAAGAAGCATGCCCTAGGGGTTGCCGGCACTTTTTTCTTCATCTGTATGAAAGTTGTCTTTTTGAACCGCGTAAGCATCTTGAAAGGACATCTTATTGATTCTGCCGTTGGAAAGATAGCCATGAGCCTTTCGGATATTCTCATTCTCTTTATCGTCTTCTTGCTCTCCTACCTAACCAGCAGTTACCTTTTGGGTATCATTCGCTACTCAACCAAGATGAATATCAAGAAGGATTTGAAGGATGATTTCCTTGCCTCCTCGCTGTTGCGAGACAGGGATGCTATCCGCGGACTGGACATATCCAAAGCTGTAAGCAGCTACACGGCAGAAATAGATCTTATTGACCAGCTCTACCTTACGATGGGCGGTAATCTGATCGAGTATATCGCCGGTATCATTCTTACTTTATTCTCCATCGCCTTAATTGATTGGCGCATGGCTTTGGCATCTTTGGCTGTCTACGTTTTGCCTGTCATTTTTACTAAATCACAGCAAAACAAACTGACAGCTGCACAGAAAAGGTTTCAGGCAGAAAATGATCGTCACACGGACAGTTTTCTTCAAAAACTACGAGGTGTGGAAGCAATCAAAAATTACCACATAGAGAAAAAGATCTTCGATCTTTTCAATTCTTCACTAACAGACTTGGTCAAAGAGGACATCCTGAGGGCAGAAACGCGCGCACGCACTAACGGTATGAGTTCCGCCCTAACTTACGCCTCTCAGGCCATCATTGCCGGTCTATCTGCGTTCTTTGTCTTCAGAGGTGAAATAAGTGCTGGTAACTTTGTCAGCATCTTTGCTCTCAGCTCGGCAATTAGCGGGCAGATTTACTGGTTAGCCAGAAGCGTTGAGGCAGTTTTGTCGTCTCGTCCTGCTGTCAAGTCGGTACTGGAATATATCGATTTTCCAGAAGAAAAACCTATGACAACTCTTGTTAAGCGCACACGGGATTCTTCTTTGGCTCTTCAGATTGAAAATCTTTACCTGAGCTTTGGCGAACGGCAAGTTCTAAATGGCCTCAACCTATCTGTCAAGAAAGGAGAGAAGATTCTCATCCTCGGTGCTAGCGGAAGCGGTAAGAGTAGCCTTATGTCCGTGATCACAGGCTATCTCAAGCCTGACAGCGGAGAGGTCTACCTAACGGACGAGGATCGATCTTCCCTGATTAGCATGGTGGAACAGGACGCCTTCATCTTCAGCGGTACGCTTAAGGATAATCTCTTTTGTGAAGATACAACAGATGAAACGAGGTTGTCATATCTGCTGTCAAGACTTGGGCTGGCAGCTTTACAGGAAAAAAGGCAAGACGTGGCTGAGCGTGGCCGCAATCTTTCAGGCGGCGAGTGCAAGCGTCTGTCTCTTGCTCGCGGTTTTCTGCGCGACAGCGAGATCCTCATCTTGGACGAGCCGCTTGCTAATGTAGACGCGGAAAACATCGAACGCATCGAGGATCTTATTCTAGACATACTGGACAGAACGGTCATCCTTATCAGTCACCAAGTGTCAGATCGCCTATATGACGGTGTGGACGCGGTGTACGAATTGGATGAAGGCAAACTTCGGTGCCTGAAGCGCGGCGAACATGAATTTTGTCAAAATGGTGCTGTGAAGGCAATTCAGCCTGCAGTACATGCCGGCAACTTATGTGATGTGGAGTGCGTATGAAACAAAAGACTAAGGGATTGACCTTCGCTTCCTTACTCCTTGAGCAGAAGCACCTCTTCCTTCTCGCCCTCGTACTGATCTTTATATCGGAGGGAGCCATTCATCTCTTCCAGCTCGTTAAGGGCAAGCTGGTGGAACTGGCAGTCGCAGGCAGCACGTCAGGCTTAGTGCCGGAGGTTGCAAAGTTTATTGGCCTCGTTATTATCATCCCTTTCTCCTTTTATCTCTACTCGAAGGCCTATCTG
>LSQX01383868.1_pt2 | contig 18442 bp, 18 predicted proteins | sample 654561 | NCBI WGS metagenome assembly LSQX01 (sample SAMN04489861, study PRJNA283612) | anaerobic digester metagenome | isolation source: 4 biogas reactors fed with cattle manure at either 37C or 55C with and... | place: Denmark: Kongens Lyngby | collected 2014
GCGGCCACAGTATCCTTGGCATTTGTACAGAATATAACATCGACATCAGGGTGCTGCGTGAGTATGCTTTTGGTCAGGTCCTCCGCTCCAAGCAGATCACTGTCTTTATATAATGTACATAACAGCTTAATCTTTTTTTCGCTTTCAATCACACTCGTAAGTCCGCTCAGCATGACATCACTCTGTGATATTTTTGTCTTATCTATTTCACTTCGGCTCGCATCTGACAGTATGACCCCCAGATTGATCGGCGTACCTTTGTCCGATGCTATAGATATTAGCTTTGCGGCCTTTACACCGTAGTCATAAAAGTTATTTCCTACATAAGAAAGCCTGTTACTGTCTATGGATTCAGCCAGTCCCACTACAATATGGATTCCGGATTTAGCTGCACTGGCAATTGCCTCTGAATATTCCGGGGAATTTTCTCCGTTAACAATGATACCATCAACCCTGGATTTGTTCGCAATATTCACATATTCTACTGTTTTATCAATGCTATCCGGGTCAGATATAGGGTTATACTCAATTGCAGCGTTATGTGCCTTTCCGGCTTCGAATACGCCTTCCTTGAAGCTCTGCCAATACTCATCATCTCTGGAATTAATAATTAATGAGAAGTGATATTTCGGATTCCCACTAATAACATTCGTAGAGTTTTTATCATAGGCCTTATTTACCATATTGAAATAATATAAAGCCAGTGCTGTAGATGCAACTACAGTGGCAAACAGAGCAGCTAATGATATTTTATACAGCCATTTCACTCTTTACCCCCTCCAGACCATCAAGAACAGCGTGTAAGTAATCTTTTATTATTATAGCACTAATGGGAAACGAAAAATAGAATATAGCATAAAAGCACTAAGTATACACTAATGTGATATGCTTAGTGCTTCTTATGATTCCTTTCAGCCTAGCCGAGTCTGGACTTTGATTTTGAGTACATGTCAAACGCTACAGCGAGCAACACCACCATACCCTTTACGACAGACTGTAAAAAGACATTTAAGCCTATAATAGACATTCCATTGTTCATTACGCCCATAATAAAGGCGCCTACGACAGCCCCCCATATTGTTCCTACGCCGCCGTATGCAGAAGCACCGCCTATAAAACATGAGCCTATTGCATCCATCTCGAAGTTCGCCCCGACATTCGGCGAGGAAGCCATCAATCTTCCCGCAGTCACTATGCCGGCGACTGCCGCCAAAAGCCCCATGTTCGAATACACGAGGAACATCATTTTTTTGGTGTTGACACCGGAAAGCTCCGCCGCCTTGATGTTTCCTCCCATAGCGTAAATATGTCGTCCCGGTATTGTCTTGGTGGCTATAAATGTATAAACTGCGAATAAAATAGCAACTAAAATCAGCATTATGGGTAATCCGTCATCCATTGCCAGCCAGTAAGAGAAAATATTTATAACAATAAAGAACGAAATCACTTTTATAACGACCGATTTTAGAGATGCTACTTCATATCCACGTGCAATTTTGCTTTTCCTGTTGAAGATAGTAAACAGTACATAAATGATTGATAACACTAGACCCACAATAAACATTGTTGCATTTAAAAACTCGGGCTTGTTTTGTAGTTGCAGCAAATCACCGATGCGTAGAAAATCCGGGATGGTATTCGGAGCGATATCAGGAACCGAACCGGTTCCTATAACAACATACAGACCAGAGAGAGGCAGTGTCTGACCGTTGAGTATTATGTTATTGACTCCTCGAAAAACGAGCATGCCTGCCAGCGTCGTGATAAATGGCGGCACCTTGACATAAGCTATCCAAAAGCCCTGCCAAAGGCCTGCCAAAAGACCTGTTACAAGACCGAATATTATTGCAAGCCACGATGGAATTCCAATCGTCGTAGCCATAAGACCAGACATAGCACTTACCAGGGCAACCAAGGACCCAACAGAAAGATCGATATTGCCGCCCGTCAATATACAAAACATCATTCCTATGGCAAGTATCAGCACATAAGCGTTCTGACGCACCAGCATCGACACGTTTCTTGGCCAGATAAGCTTGCCGCCGGTCGCAATCCCGAAAAACATCACAATAACAATCAATGCAAAAATCATTCCATATTGCCGTATATTACGGTTCATAAATTCCTTTATGCTGTTCATTCATATTCCCCCTATCATCCCGCCGAACTGCTTATTATTGTGGACATGATATCCTCTTGGGTCGCTTCGCTTGTCTTCATTTCTCCTACGACACGGCCCTCATTAATTATGTATAAGCGGTCCGTAATTCCTAATATCTCGGGCAACTCCGAAGAGATCATTATAATGCATTTTCCGGCATCCGCCAATTCTAATATTATCTTGTATATCTCATACTTTGCGCCAACATCGATTCCTCTTGTAGGTTCGTCGAGTATCAGCACATCGGGGGCGGCAAATATCCATTTGCTGAGCACTACCTTTTGCTGGTTGCCTCCTGATAAATTCCCCACTTTTTGAAATACACTTGATGACTTTATGTTAAACCTTTTCCTGTAATCCTTTCCTACGATCAATTCCTCATCTTCGTTTATAACGAAGCCCTTTGTAATCGCCTTCAAATTAGCCAGCGTAATGTTTTTCTTTAGGTCTTGTATATGGACCAGCCCGGCTGTCTTTCTATCTTCGGTAACATAAGCTATGCCATTTTCTATTGCCTGTTCAATATTGTTGAGAGTAATTTCCTTGCCATCCTTGATAAGTGTACCACTTATCTTTTTGCCGTATGCTTTGCCGAATATGCTCATTGCAAGCTCGGTTCTTCCTGCACCCATAAGCCCGGCAAGGCCAACTATTTCGCCCTTCCTGACGTGTATGCTGACATTGTTTATTATAGCTCTTTCCTCGTCGAGAGGGTCATATGCAACCCAGTTCTTAACTTCAAAGCCTATCTCGCCGATCTTAGGAGTATGCTTTGGAAAGCGGTCTGTAAGCTCTCGGCCTACCATCCCCTTTATTATTCTTCCTTCACTGACCTTCTCGGTATTGTCCAGAGTTTCTATCGTCTTTCCATCTCGCAAAACGGTTATGTCGTTTGCAATTTTTATGACTTCGTGAATTTTATGCGAAATCATAATACATGTCAAACCATGCTCTTTATTGAGAGTACATAATAGCTCGAGAAGGTGATTAGAGTCTTCGTCGTTGAGGGCTGCTGTTGGCTCATCCAATATAAGCAGTTCGCAATTTTTCGAAAGAGCCTTGGCTATCTCAACAAGCTGCTGTTTTCCAACACCGATGTTCTTTATCTGTGCTGTATGCTTTTCATTAAGGCCAACCCTCTGCATTAGTTTTATGGCTTCCCTGTTAGTTTCATCCCAGTTTATTACACCATTCTTTACTCTTTCATTTCCCAAGAAAATATTCTCAGCAATCGTCATGAAAGGGCTCAGTGCCAACTCCTGATGGATTATAGCTATTCCTGCCGCTTCACTGTCTCGTATATTCTTAAACCTGCATTCAGTCCCCTTAAAAATTATGTCCCCGCTATATGAACCATAGGGATGTATGCCGCTCAGAACATTCATCAGGGTAGATTTGCCGGCCCCATTTTCGCCAACCAAGGCATGTATCTCGCCCTTCTTCACTTGAAAAGTAACATCGCTCAGAGCGGTGACGCCAGGAAACTCTTTTGTTATATTTCTCATTTCAAGGATATATTCCGACATTGTCTGCTCCTTTATAACCCTGGTTTTCTACTCGCGTTATTAAAATGACGGCAGCTATGCTGCCGCCATTTCAATACATTTTAATGCATTAAATTTACTTTGCGTCCGGTATGTCTGCTAACTCATAGTATTCGCTGTCAACGAGAAGTGATTTCCAGTTATCCTTGTTTGCAAACTTAATCTCGCAGTTGTATGAAGGAACTTCAATCACTCCATTGTCGTAGCTCGCGTTTGTTGGGACTTCCTCTCCTGCGAGTATTGCATTCGTCATAACGATAACCTGATCTGCAAGATCTCTGGTATCCTTGAATATTGACATTGATTGCTCGCCGCGGATGATCTGGCCTACATTAATCTTATCACAGTCCTGTCCGGTAAGTACCGGGAAAGGTTTGGATGATGAGCCATATCCTGCGGACTTGAGGGAAGCTACGATACCCTGTGCAAGACTATCATTTGGTGAAAGGACTACATCGATATTTTCGTCTGCATAATAAGCAGTCAGAAGGTTATCCATTCTGTCCTGTGCTCCCTTGGATTCCCAGTTTGTGATAGCAATCTGATCAGGGAACTTGGTCTGAGCCGATTTAACTACAAGCACGCCACTATCTATGTACTGCTGCAGAACATCCATAGCGCCCTTGTTAAACAGTCCTGCGTTATTGTCGCCCGGGTCACCGCCGAAGCATTCCATCGAGAAGGGGCCCTTTTCGCCTTTATCAAGTCCAAGCTCACTTACGATGAACTCTCCCTGCATTTTGCCAACGCCGTAGTTGTCAAATGTGGCATAGTAGTCGCATTTGTCAGTGTTTGTGATCAATCTGTCATAAGCAATTACAGGTATCTTTGCTTTTTTAGCCTGCTCAAGAACTCCACCCAAAGCACCGCCATCAATCGATGCTATGACAAGAACATCAACTCCCTGGGTGATCTGGTTCTCAATCTGGGTATTCTGAACATCCTGTTTGTTGTCGGCGTATTGAAGATCTACTTTGTATCCCTTTGCCTCCAGAGCAGCCTTAACATTGGCACCGTCCTCATTCCATCTCTGGAGTGATTTTGTCGGCATAGTTACACCAACGGTCTTACCCGACTTTGCGGCACTGCAGCCTGCGAAAACGGATGTCAGCATTACAAGAACCAATAATAACACGATCGACTTTTTAGCCATAACAATTCCTCCATTTATATATTGATAACTAAATTTTATACTGTGTAATGTTAGGCCAAAATAGAGATAATTATCAGATGTTGGTAATTTATTATCGGCCAAAAAAAACCAATCATAATGCCTGTATTATTTTAACCTTAAAATAATCCCCCCTAAAAAGAAGATCATTATCGCAGTACTTGCGGAAGAAATTATCATCTTTACTCATCTTCCCATCCAGCGGTCTTAGAATCAACCTATTTGTTTTTAGCTCAATTAGCATTCCTATCTCCTTTATACTCAGAAAATAAAAAACCTCTTTTGCTATTACCCTTCAACCACCTTATATCCATCAGATGTTACAACCAAAGCCTGATTATCCGTTAGAGGGATGTGTGGCAATGGCAGATCTGTTCTTAGTTCCATATTCTCCGGGCAGTGGACGGAGAGATAAGCGTTAACCAGACATAGTCCCGCTGTGCTTTCGTCAAACGGGTTGCCTATGTTTGGAGTGGCAATGATACTGCCCGCGCTTACGCCAACGTAAATCTTGTTCGTGTAAACCATCTTTTTTATGATAATATCAAAACCTGTCTCTTTGATTCGCCTGAGCAAATAGCCGGTGTCGCCACCCGTGAAGTAGATGACATCATATGTCATTGCGTCATCCTCGTATAAGCTGCCGTCAATATCGTATGTAGTAATATTTTCGGGTAAAATACCGATATGGATAAGTTCCCTCCTACACCAATCGGCCATTTCCTTTGCCTCATTATTAACCGCTGCGGTTGGGATAAACAGCACTTTAGCGACGTTAGCAGGCCTACCGAGCATTTCACGGAAACAATCAACAATATTCGACTTTAGCTTTCCGTCCATATCCTCAAATCCAGCAGACGTGAGCAAAACATTTCTCCAAGCCCGCTTCCCGCTTTCTGCGGCCCAACGGCGGCAGACCTCTACCCTTGCGCCTTGCGGCTTATCTCCGTGTTCAGGGTCGAGATAGGAATAACCGTGAAGCTTGGCACATGGAATAATGTCACACTCACCGCAATGCATCAATCCTTTATCCTGGCAGCATATCGCTATCGGACATTCGCCGTGAAAGGGATGTCCCATTGTTTCTATACAGCCGCCGCAGCCATTAGATTCTTTCCACTCGCAGCCGGTGCAGTGCAATCCGCAACGTGAATCAATCATGTTTACGCCTCTTTCAATTTTCATAACATTCACCCTAACCTTTAATAAATTTTGTAATCCTTTTTGGATCTGCTGCAGGATTTAAGCTATAAATCTGTTCCGTTATTTTTTCTGTGGCTTCCCATTCATTGATTTTATCTGCTTTTTCAATGATGTCTTTACCGAAGAACCTTTCAGCAGTGCAAAATACTGTGGACGACCAGCCGTACTCCTCTCCTTTTCTGGAAAGCTTTTGCCGACTTCCGCACATAGTCAGGTACATTTTCATCTGCAGATCAACCAAAGCTCTGTCAAACTTGGAGGTATCCTGCTTCGAAAAGCCGCCGATTTGCTTGATTGCATGAAGCGGCAGGGTTTCATTTTCGATGATAACGTCATAAATACGCTTAGCAAAGTGGCTCATCGTACCATCTGCGTATTCGTCCAAAAAACTCTTGCTTCCGCGCCTTACTGCTAAAAAATACGGATACCATTCTTTAGTGATGTATCCACTCTTTTTTAAAAACAGCTTTCCATAAGCAATATCATCACGTTCGTCCAAAACGCGGGTACGCCACTCCCAAGGGTCGGTTTCCGGATCGCCGGTGTGCCAGCGAACAGGTGTGTCATAGGGTGGTGCTTCATTCCAGTTCCATGGAATCACTGAAAAAACTCCATCGCTGTTTCCGCCACCCATAGAAAAGCCTGCATCAAGCAGAGTATTCACAAAATCGCTATAGTTTTGAATCATATCTGTTCATCCTTCAATGTTATAAATTCATTGTCTATCCATAATGTTGCTTCCTCAGTAACAAATTCGAGTATGCAATAATTGGGGTCAACCATTTTCGTTTATTGATGCAAGAGTAATCTCATTACTTCTTGCCAGCATCTCTATGGCTTTTGCTATAATTTCCATACATCTGTTTCTCCTCGTTATTTTTATCCATCATATCATCCCGAACAGGACAACGGCCTGTCTTGTTCATTTGTAGTTTTGAATAATATTTTCGGCAATGCTTCTTATCTCATCAGCCATATCAATGGGCTCAATAACTTTTGCCTTATTCCCGAAGCCCAGCAGCCAGCTTATTGTGTACTCCCGGTTGGTATAGCCGATCTCCAGCCGCAGTCTGCCGCCCTCTGTTTCAGTAAAACAATTAAAGCCGTAAGTTTCGATCAACTGATATTTCACAGATGGTTCAAACAAGACCACCAGCTTTTTGTCGTCAGGCAGGTGAGCGTTAAAATCCCGCCTTTCCGACGGTATTTCACGCTGGGTATAGGTTTCCTCGCACAACTGTAAATCCCACAGCCGCGCTAGCTTAAACATCCGCCAGTCCCGCCTCTCCAAACAGAATCCGAATACATACCATGACGTCCACTGAAAAATAACAAAGTACGGTTCAATCCGTCGGTGTGTCTGACCTTTTTCATAGTAATAGTCAAATTCTATCAGCCTTTGCCCCAAAACGGCCAGCTTGATAAGTTTAATTTTAGGTGTCAGGCTGCCTTTATAATGGGATGCAAGGTCAATGACTATAGGCTCGCTTAAAGACACCACAGTGTCTTTGTTGGCGGACAGCTTATCAAGCGTCCGTTCAATCTGAGATTTCTCGGATACGCTGCCAATCCCCTTGAGCGCTGCGATAATACTGGAAAGCTCGTCGGCGGTGAGAATGCTTTTGTCCAGTTTATAGCCGTCGGCAATCGATATACCTCCGCCTCCGCCCTGATGTGTTACAATGGGTATTCCTGCCTGACAAAGCGTATCAATGTCCCGCCCGATAGTGCGGCGTGTAACCTCAAACTTTTCGGCAAGCTGAGGTGCGGTTACGCGATGGTTTTTGAGAAGAATTGTGAGAATACCAAGCAGACGGTCAAGTTTCATATACTGCCCTCCGATACTTTTATGCTTACCATATTATTACACTCATTAATCCATTATAGCACAAGAACACGACAACTATATGTCATGTTCTTGTTTTTATATTGTTACGTGTGGATTTATCTTGATATAATGTTTAAGCAAGAAAAGCTGACTTTTGGGAGGCCATTATGAAAATAGATCGGCTTATAGCCATAACCATGTATTTGCTTAACCGGAAAATTGTAAGTAGCACGGCGTTGGCCGAGCGATTTGAAGTATCCAAACGGACAATACAGCGGGATATTGAAGCCCTGAATCAAGCCGGCATCCCAATTGCTTCCACATACGGAGCAGATGGCGGTTATGAGATTATGGATGGCTTCAAGCTTACAAAACAAATTGCCGGTGTGGATGATTACCTGAATATCATAACTGCACTCAAGGGATTGAGCACGGCGTATGAAAACAACAAAATAAGTGCAACACTTGAAAAAGCTCTCACTATCATGCAGCGTGGCGAACAGCGGATTTTTGTTGATTTTTCCATTGCCAGAGAGGGCTTACTTGTAAATGAGCACTTGCGCATGATTGAGAAAGCGATTTATGATAAAACCCTCCTGAGCATAGAATACGTCAACGCTGAGCAGATGGCATCAACGCGGCTTGTGGAGCCCCTTGCTCTTACTTATCAATGGTATGCCTGGTATATGTTTGCCTACTGTGTTGAAAAGCAAGATTACAGGCTGTTTAAACTACCGAGGATTTCAAAATGTGAACCTGTTTCAGGGACTTTTTCAAAGGAGCACAGAAACATTGAATGGCTGATGAAGAATAAATCCGGGTCCGATCAAAGAAAGTATTATAATATCCGTTTGTTATGTAAAAATGAAATCCGCCAGCAAGCACTTGAGTATCTGAACAGCAATAGCATTGAAGAACACGAAAACGGCGATTTTATCCTCACAATGAATGTCCCCTTTGAACGCATGTGGTTTTCACTCCTCATGGGTTTCGGCGATAAGGTACGGGTGCTTGAGCCAGACGAATTGAAAGCTATGCTGAGGCAAAAAGCGGAGGAGATTTTGTCGATTTATTAAATGATGACATACTGCTGTCGCCATTGTCATGTTATCCTTCTTTTGAAGGGGATGATTAAATGAAGTTTTACGAAGAAAAGGATTTAGCGTTATGCGGGTTGGCCTGCGTTTTATGCAGCCAGGAGGATTGCCCCGGCTGTAAGGAAAGAGGCTGTAAGGAAGTGAGCGACTGCTCCGTCTATCAATGCGCCACAGGCAAAGGTCTTGACGGCTGCTATCAGTGCGACGAATTTCCCTGTGAGGAGAAAATGCTTCAAGGCGTTCGAAACAGAGCGTTTAACCGGTATGCAAAAGAACATAGCAAACAGGCGCTTCTAGACCGATTACGCGACAATTTTGAAAAAGGTATCGTATACCATAAGCCAGACGGTTTAAAGGGTGATTATGATATGATGGATACCGAAAATGAAATTATACAGCTTATTCAATTGGGTAAAAGAAATCCATATGTGGAATGTCCTGTTTTCGAAACGGAGAATTTTATCCTGCGGTTAGTTACAGAGGACGATGCTGCCGATTTGTTAACTTGCTATTCCGACACAAGCGCTCGGCCAATTTTTAATTCCGACACTTGCACAAGCAATTTCTTTTATGACACTTCCGATGAAATGCGCGACTGTATAAAAATGTGGTTAAACAGCTACGTCCGGAAAGAATTCGTCAGGTTTTCGATTATTGATAAGTTTTCCAGTCATGCTGTCGGTACTATCGAAATGTTTGGCATGGTTGGGAAATCTGAAACTACCCGGGGCATACTAAGGCTTGATATTATGTCAAAGTATGAAGAAGCTGCATATTTAGGCGAGCTGTTTACACTCTGTTTAAATGATTTTTTTGATTTGTTCGCTGTCAATCAGATTGTGACGAAAGCAATACCTCAAGCAGTCAAAAGAGTAAACATACTTAAAAAACTTGGTTTTATGGTATATGATTTCCCGGAACGCAAGTATTATTGGATATGTAGCCGATGATAGCTGACAATAGCATAATCAAGTTTTTTGTATAGAGAAGCATTGCTATTGCACAATGCTTCTCTTGTTGCTTTTTCCGGAGAGTGTAAGGTAGCTTCATGTTGTTGTCCTATTAATCTGCAATCTTTAAGAAACTCCTTTTCCCCTTGCACGTGATTTTTCTTTCACAAGAATCCGCATGGATTGATTCAGGTGTACAAGATTATGCCGGGTAGCAGGCATCAGCAAAAGCCCTGAAAAAGTCTTTTTGCCCCAGTAATCAATAAGCCATCTGGCTTCTTCTACAACTGCTCCCTCATTAATTATTCTCTTAAGCCTTTCAGCCTCAACTCTTTTTTTCAAGTCTTCTGCTTTCAATGATTTAATGATGTTTCTTGTCTTTCTACCTACTGCTATACGATAATCCCTTAGGGCCTGCATATCAATTGAATTACTGAAGACCTCAATCTCCTTTTCATTCATTGCATTGCCCGTATCATGAACAGCCGCCCCTATCTTGTCAAGCCAGTTTCCGGAGTATAATATTTGCAATTCTCCCGCTATTAAAATGTTCATTGTGATATCTTCTATCCGGGTGGAATGCCATAACTTCCAGGCAATTGACTGATCATCGTTATGTACCTTCCGAAATGCCGGTTCAGACATTCTTTCCCACAGCTCGTCCTCAAAGGACCATAAACCAGTATTAGACATTTCTGCAGCATGCACCATTGCATGGACGTTCATACAAATTTCAATACAGGTTTCAAAATTATCAGGCTTTGGCCATGTGTCCTGTAATACTTTAAATTGCCGATTCCAGTGTTGGCGGTTCGGATCTTTAAGTTCTGCCATATGCATCCCCCTTGTTAAGTTTCTCTTCACCAATGACCTTTCATATATCAAAATCAATATTCTTAAGTCCGTGATAATAGTTTGCTGCTCATTTATTATTCCTCCAGTTCTTTTCTCAATATTTCATAAAACTCTTGATATGCATGCTTTTCTTTCCATGGGCTGTGCCCACATTTTCCGAGAGTGTACATAATAAAATCTTTAAACTTATTTCGAAGTGAAAGTTTTACCCCATCAACCGGATGAGGATCATACTCGCCATGAATTGCAACAACCGGACAAATGATTCTGTCCGCAAACCCTAATAATTCTCCGCTTTCACGCAAGGCTGCAGCTTCTTTCCAAATAGCACTGTACTTGTCACCTTCAACAGGCAAGCAGTCTTCCTTCTCAGTATCTATCTCAAAAGCACAGTAATTATCACTTTTATTCACGAGTGCGCCAAGTCTTTCCAATAATCTACCTTTCTCAATTTCTTTATCGGAATTCAGCCTTTTTAAAAGTTCATCAAATTCTGCCCCTTCAGCATCTGACAAATGTTTAATACGATTACAGGCAATTTCTGAAACGTACTTCGCTTCAAAAGGACCGCTTCCGACAAGTATAATCTTTTTCACCCACTGAGGATATTTTGCTGCATACATAAACACAAGCCAGGCACCCCACGAATGACCTATGAGAGTTATTGGCCTATCACAGCAAGCAGTGATTACTTCATCAAGTTCATTTAACAGTTCAGGTATAGAATCACTTGTCTGCAGCGGTTCGATAACCCCTGAATCTTTGGACAACACCCGTGCAATTGCAGCAACAGTCCCTAAAGCTCCAGGACCACCGTGAACAACTGCTGCTTTATAAGGTTTGCCGCCATACAATCTTACATTTCTCACAGCTCCACTTTCTCCATGCCTATAAACTCAATATTTTTATACTTGCATATAACAACAAATTTAAGATCTACCCCATTAACCTGTCCAACCATGTGTATTTAAATATGCATCTATCTGCTCTCCCTATATTTCATAAGCTTTGTCCAATCTTTGTCTGATAAAGTCGCGAATGATTCCACTCACAGGTGGGCTCAAGTCTGTTCTCTGACAGTAGCGTCTTTAAATCAGATCCATGATTGTTTCCAGATAGTCCATGCTCAACGACGCTCTGAACCGTTTTTTCCAAGGCTCTTTTTGACCGTCGTTTCATTCTTGATGTAATTATATGCAAACTTCAACAGTATCGCAAGGTTTTCAGGAGCATTATCCTTCCTAACCCTCCTTGAATCCTCATTGAAGGTCGTATCCAAAGACCAGTGCATGCTCTCGATACCCCAGTGTTTGCGTACGGCATTGGCGAATTTTTCCGCATCGGGCACTATGCTTGTTAAGATGCTCTACTTTCATGGGTTATAGTGTTTTTCAAGCCTGTTTCTTTATGCTTTTATGCAAGGCTAGATTTTCAATTTCATAAAACCTACGGTAAATGGCAAATGGTCAAACCGCTTCACTCCAATATGTTCAAATCCATTTTGCGTATACCAATTTTTCAATCTATTGTTTTCCTCAATGATACCTATCTCAATTTCAGAACCAGCAAGTTCTTTTACTTTATCTATACAATAAGCTAAAAGTTCCTTTCCATATCCAAGATGTCGGTACTCTGGAAGCACAGATAAATTATGTAATTCAAACACAGCATTATCTTTGCTGGAAAGTGAAACATAACCTATAATGTCATTATTTTTATAGTATCCAAACATTAAAAACCCAGTATTCCAGTGATATTCCAATATTTTTTTATTCATAAAACTCGTATGTTTGGGACAATTTTCTTTAGTCAACCCAAATTCTTCGGCGACAGTAGCATTGCTCTTACAAATTACTGAAACGCACCGCTCAAGGTCAGAAAGTTGAATTTTTTTTATCATGTTACAAAACATCCTCCCCTAATAGAATAGTTATCATTTCGCACATTGTAACATGTACAAATTATTTTATCAATACTCCCTGAACTGTTAAACAGTGGAAAACTAAATATGGACTTCCAATAGTTCACTTTTTAATGGCGAACCAACTAAACATCGTATTTCTCTAATTTTGTTGCATGATATTCACTGGCTAAAAGGCTGTACATCGACGCATCAACAATTCCCTTATTGCTAAAGTCAGCTTGCCTCAGGGTTCCCTCATATTTCAAACCACACTTAATCATAACTTTCCCTGAGCTGGGGTTATTGGGGTCGTGCTGCGATTCAATACGATTTGCTTTAACCTCATCGAAAAGAAAAGGAATAATTCCGGAAAACGCTTCGCTCATGATGCCTTGGTTCCACCACTTGCTGCCAATGCAATAACCGATATGTACTATATTAAGTCTCTCATTTTTATCAACAACACTAATTGTACCTATAGGTTCATCACTGTATTCTCTAAATACAATTGCCCATTGATAAAAATCCTTATTTTTGTAGAAGGATATCCATTCCTTCAAGATGCTTTCTGTAATTTCTATTGACTTGTGGGTGGGCCATCTTAAGTACTCCGTTACTTTTTCATCGCTCGTCCAATTATTAAACACTGCAGAAGTGTCCTTTTCTACAAATTGTCTTAGCAGTAACCTTTTTGTTTTAATCCTAACCGTGCCCATGTGATTCATAGCTTCAGCCTCCAATTAGAAAAATGTTGCGAAGTAGACAAGCCTATTTTTACCATTTTGACTTTTCTTCCGGTTTGAAAACTCATCTTTTTTCCATGTCTACATTCTAACTCATTTCAGCCTGTTTGTCTGTCCAAGTTTCTGGTATCATTATATTTTTCTTACTTAAAAATCAGGACGCTAGTAATACATCTTATAAAGAGATACGCTATCCGGATTGATTTTTCGAAAATAATCATGGTATAATTAGTCAATTCGAAAAAGAGGTAAAAGAGCATGAAATCATTTAGCTCACATTTAATCCGACGCAGACAATGAAGCTTGTATCTATGTAGGTACAGGCGAAATTTGCTGTGTGCCTAGATAAGTGAGTTGAGATAATTCAAACACTGTTAGGTAACACATCCTGACAGTGTTTTTATTTTGAGGAGGATTGTATGAAAACTATTGTTACGCTTTTAAGCGAAAAGGTAACTGCTGCATTTGAAGAATGCGGGTATCTAAGAGAATTTGGTATGGTAACCATATCAGACCGCCCTGACCTTTGCCAGTTTCAATGTAATGGAGCATTTGCTGCCGCGAAACAGTTCAAAAAGCCGCCTTTCGTTATAGCATCACAAGTTAAGGTCATCCTATTAAAAGATGATATTTTCCATGACGTCACTGTTGCCGGAGCAGGATTTATAAACATTTCTATAAGAGATGAATTTCTATTAAGTTATGTGAATTTGGTCATCGCAGATCCGGATATGGGCATTCCACAAGCAGAGCTTCCGGAAACAATTTTACTTGATTACGGAGGGCCGAATGTAGCTAAGCCGTTGCATATAGGACACTTGCGGTCAGCAGTTATTGGAGAATCATTAAAAAGGATTGTAAAAGCAACCGGAAGAACAACTATCAGCGATGTTCATTTAGGAGATTGGGGCTTGCAGATGGGGCTTGTAATAGCAGAGCTACAGGAAAGATATCCCAAGTGGGAATGCTCGCAATTAACGGTGGCAGAATTAAATGAAATATATCCTTTTGCCAGCAAAAAGAGCAAAGATGATGCAGATTTCAAACAGAAGGCAAAGAATATAACAGCAATGCTTCAAAAAGGTCATCCCGGTTATACTTCCTTGTGGAAAGACATTGTCTCTGTATCAATATCCGATATGAAGAAGAATTACGAAAATCTTAACGTATCTTTTGATTATTGGTATGGTGAAAGTGATGCGGAAAAATATATACCTGAACTGATTGAAACACTGAACAACAAAAACCTGTTATTTCAAAGTGAAGGTGCAATGGTTGTAGATGTCTCAGAGCAAACAGATACCTTCTCAATTCCTCCTGCAATCATAAAGAAAGCAGACGGCTCAAATATTTACGCTACCACGGATTTAGCAACAATTATCCAAAGAGTGGCTGATTTTCAACCTCAGCAGATATGGTATATCGTTGATAACAGGCAAAGTCTGCACTTTATGCAGGTCTTTAGGTGTGCGAAAAAGGCAGGTTTAGCCTCTGATATGAATCTGGAGCACCTCGGCTTCGGGACAATGAACGGGAATGACGGGAAGCCTTATAAGACACGTGACGGAGGCGTTATGCCTCTATCGGAGCTATACGACATTGTCTATCGTGCTGCTCTTGACAAAGTAAATGAATCCGATTTTAACGTTATGCTAAACAAGGAAGCAACCGCCAGGAAGATAGCTATAGCTGCAATAAAGTTCGGTGACCTTATCAACCACCGCATGAAAGATTATGTTTTTGACATTGATAAATTTCTTGCTGCGGAGGGAAAGACAGGTTCTTTCCTGCTTTACACGATTGCAAGAATCAACTCTATCCTAAGCAAGTTAAAAGTAGAAGATGGCAAAATAGTAACTACAAAAATCTATTCGGATATGGAAAGAGAGCTGTTGATGAATATTGCACTGAGCAATGAAGCGTTCTTAAGCGCATTTGCCGAAAGAGCTCCTAACTATATTTGCGATAACGCTTACCAACTGGCTTCTCTTTTCTCAAAGTTCTATCACAACAATCATATATTGAGTGAAACAAATTTAGAGAAACAAACTTATTGGTTATCCTTGTGTGTTGCGACGAAACGTGTGCTCTTAAAGCATTTAGATGTGCTGGGGATTGAGGCAGTCGAATTTATGTAAAGGTTGAAAACTATATTACACATTTTCGTACTCTTGCTTTAATTATTTTATAGTATCCAGCAACTTACTTAAATGCATCTGCGATATCAAAATTAATTATTCATTTATAGAATTATGCTCTGTCTATGTAGTCATCAAAAGCCTTCTTGCCTTCCTTTTCCCACCACTCTTCATTGTATCCCTTGCTATCCTGTTTTTCCTTCGTTTTATCCTTTTCGTCCGGACAGCTCTTTTGATCCTTGTTATTACTTGATTTTGAACCGTTGCTATTCCCCCCAAAAGAACCAAAGATCAAGCGCGCCAAAATAAAAATACCTATTCCTTGCCAATATGATATTTCCTTTAGACCGAAAAGTTCAGGCATCAACCAGTTCCATAAAAGTTTTATTGCATATCCAAAGACAAACCCCAATGCTATGACGCCTAGAATTCCGAGAATAATATAACTAATAATTTTTGCCCATTTGGGTGTGTTTCCCCATCTTTCTTTAAGTCTGCTCATGATTACTCCTCCATAATTTTTATTCTCTTCTATAATCCTTCAGCATTCTCTGCAAAAGCTTTATTGCCCTATGTTTTCTTGATAGAAGGGTCCCTATTGGCTCATCCCACAGCAAAGATAATTCCTTGAAAGACTTTCCCTCGAATTCTGTCGCTATAAAAACAGCTCTTTGTTTAGGATCAAGTGAGCTAAGACACTGTGCAAGCTTACTTAAAAATTCTTTTCTCTCTGCTTCATTGCTAACACTTGTAGATTTATCAGCAAGAATCTCTATTAATAAGCATTCTCCATTTCCATCAAAGTTGCTTTCAAGTGATATCGTCCTATTATCACTCCGAAGATAATCAATAATCTTGTAGTAGAGTGCCCTGTAAACGTATGCAGCAAGATTTTCAATGCGAGCTGTGATATCAGGTTTGTTGAATAAGTTTATCATTACATCCGAAACTATATCTTCTGCATCCATATCATTTATACTTCGAATTTTCTTACGCACATAGTTATTTAGTTTTTTCCCCTCATTCACAAAGAAACCAAAGAGTTTTCCTTCTTCATCTTTATTCATTCATTTGTTTCCTATCCCCTTTGTTATATATGACGGATGAGTTTGAAATTTATTGCATAAAAATATTTTTCTGATATTTACCATCGTTATATGGATAATGGGAGGTTCATTGATTAAGCTTTAAGGTATTGTCTTTTTTTAAATCATCTATTCTTTTCTGTATCAACTTTTCAACCTTTTTATTATTAATTTCAGCGTCCGGGCCCTGCCCTGATTCCAAATCCATTATGTCATGATATGAAAACCCATTTACATTGCCCCATTTTTTCCAGGGTTTTTTATCATATTTATCATGCATATAAAACTGTATGGGATTAATCGAACCAGGAGCAAAATTGTATGTTCCCATATTGGCAGGATCAGTTACTATTTTTCCGGTTCCAGTATTATATACAGCTTCAAACCTGCCCCCCTCTGATATAAACTTAACGTTTAAAGCTCCGTTAATATCTTCATAATTAAATCTATGAAATTTTGCACTAAATAAATGCCATTCACCGCGAGCTGCCAAATCTATTATGGCATCTAAATCCGTAGGTGCACCGCTGTAGCTATTCAATGTATTTCTAAAAAAATGCATACGTTCCGTAATACCATCTAACATTCTAATATATTTGTCAAAGCTATCAAAGTAACGGAAAAAATTTCTATGATTGTGTAAGGCATCAATATTATTCTCCAAGTCATCCATCATTTGATTAATAACAACTTCTGCTGCTATTTTCTCCGAACCGTAAAAAATACCACGGTGACGATTTTCCTTTTTGATTTTGTCAAACAATGCATCTATCTCAGAAAAATATTCATCGGATAAAAACAATGAAACACTATTTTCTGTGCGCACAGCAGCCTCAGCACTATAGGCTCCATTTCTCAAAAAAATAGTACTCCCCGGATAAAAAGCTAAAATCAATATAAAAACAACCATAAGCAAACTAAATGTAATAATTCTTTTAATCATAATATTATTCACCATGTTTTTGTCCATACAAAGTGTCTGTTACATGAGCAGTATTCAACAAATTACTCTTCCAACATGTTCTTACATACAGAGATGATCTCTGATTTGTCGCCATTATTCCAAATGAACATAACATCATCTCCCACATTCGGTCTTGCAGAATCATTATTATAGTCTTTACTTAACTTTGCCGGAATTGATAATTCCCAAAACTTCACATAATAAACATCTCCGTCCGCAGCTTCAATGACTCCTAACCGCTTATCTAAAAGCATCAAAAAACCGTCTTTGATTTTAACCTTGCGATATGTAGGGTACTCTGCCTCAAGCTGCTCTATTTCCTCATCATTATCACATTCTTGAAATATCGGACTTTCGAAAAGTCTGCCATGAACTGAATTGAACAATTCCTTATTAAGCGGTAAGCACATCAACGCATCATAATTTTTACCTTCAGCATCAGTAATACCAAACCTATCACAAGTCATAAAGCCTCTTTTGGGGTAGTATGTAGGCTCTCCGGTAATAACAATTCCGGAATAGCCAGCCTCTTTGGCTAATTGAATGGTCTCCTCAAGCAAATCTTTTCCGACACCGGAATTCTGCAGAGTTGGTTCTACTGCTAATGGCCCGAATGTAACCACATCATGTTCTGTTTTATCTTCAACAACTTTAGCTTTTGTATAATAAATTGCCCCAACTACTTTTCCATTCAATTCAGCAACCCGACTGATGTTTGGTAAGTAATCCTGCGACTGTCTGATCTTTCTGACAAGAAGATGTTCATTACATCCCAGGCCGTGAATATTCCAAAATGCCCT
>LSQX01176830.1_pt1 | contig 18441 bp, 15 predicted proteins | sample 654561 | NCBI WGS metagenome assembly LSQX01 (sample SAMN04489861, study PRJNA283612) | anaerobic digester metagenome | isolation source: 4 biogas reactors fed with cattle manure at either 37C or 55C with and... | place: Denmark: Kongens Lyngby | collected 2014
TGGCTGCTGGTTACCTTCCCGCTGGTTGGGCGGTAGGGCTTCCTTCAACCCAACGGCTTGGTAGACATGCCGGGCACACAAAAAGCGCAGGTCAAGCCTGCGCCACAGAACACATCACCTCACTTTCACCCATTGCTGTGCAGCTTCACGATTTGCCTGCACGCTTCCACAAAGATCCCCACATCTACCGAATAAGAGATGTACTGCACACCTGCATCCTTCCACCTTTGAATGGCTTCCGGTTGGTCGACAAACGTCCCCACCACAATGCCCGCGCAGCGTGCTTTCTCTACAATGAACTGCATCTGTTCCACGACTTTGGGGTGTGATGTCTCCCCTGGCATACCTAAGGATTGGGACAGATCGTAGGGACCGATAAACAAAATGTCAATGTCGGGCACTTGGAGGATGCTGTCGATATTGTCAATAGCTTCGGTCCCTTCCAGCTGGAGAATAACGAAGGTGTCGCTGGCTGCCTGAAAATAGGCATTCCTCTCCAGCGCCGAATACTGCGCTGCCCTCACGAACCGGCAGACTCCACGCTCACCTTTGGGGTAGAATTTGGCCTTGCGAATCGCAGCTTGGGCCTCCTGGGCAGTCTGCACTTGGGGAATTTGGACCCCGAAGGCACCAATATCCAGGGCCTTCCCGATGCTGCTTGCGCTGTCATCCTGCACACGGATGATCGGAAGCGCACCGGCCACTAAAGCAGCTCGCACGTTATTCTGCATGTTCTCGATACTGACTGGACCGTGCTCCGTGTCCAAAATGACGAAGTCAAACCCGGCGTAGCCTGCCGCTTCTACAAAGGCTGGATCCCCTGTCTTCATGAACGGGCCGATTACAGAGTCTCCTTCCGCTAGACGGCGGCGAAAATCCGCCAACAGCGAACTCATGACCACTTCAACTCCTTATTGAGCCGTATGTTTATTAGCGCAAGAACTTCCCCTTCAGGAACTGCAGCGATTCTTTTACATCCTGGTCCAGTTGGTCCGGTGTGGCGCCGTTACTTAAGTCACGCCACACTTTGATATCTTCGCCAATCTTGCCGCCCATGGTGACAAATGGCTCCATCACCACAGCGCCCTGGTAGTCAATATCCCGCAGCGCCTGGCCAATTTCAGCCCACGGCAGATGGCCTTTTCCCGGTACCTTGCGGTTGTTTTCTCCGACATGCAGGTGCCCTAAGAACTCTCCGGCAGTGCGGATGGCATCACCGATATTATCTTCTTCGATGTTCATGTGGAATGTATCCAGCAGCACCTTCACATTAGGACTACCAACATCCTTGCAGTATTCCACCGCCTCGGCACTCGTATTTAATATGAAGGTTTCGAAACGATTTACCACTTCCAAGCAGTAATCAATACCCAGGGATTCAGCCACCTTAGCCGCGGATCTGACTCCCTCTACCCCCCGCTCCCAGGCTGCCTCTTTATCCACATCGGAAAAATCGCACGGCCAATGGGAGTACAAAACGCCCGCCAGGACTCGCGAATCTAGTTTGTCCATGGCCTGCATGATTTCCGTTACCCATTTCAGACCGGCCCTTCTCACGCTCGGATCGGGTGATGCAATATCTTTGTCTCTAGGCAGCCCAGTGTTGGAAGTGATCTCAATCCCCAGGTCCTTCGTTAGGGCACGCAGTTCTCTGAGGTCGCTGTCGGACATGTTCAGCAGCTCGCCCGCAGACACCTCCAGAACGTCAAAACCTAAGCGGTGCACCCGTTCGGCAAAGTGGAGGTAATCGCCTTTCCACTCCTTGGTCCAGTAGGCAAAAAACACACCGAATTTCACCAGTATACCTCCCCATCTCCCGGCTAAATGTTGATCCGAACGTGCTTAATCTTCATGTATTCGTCGATGGCATGGTGCGACAGCTCGATTCCCAGACCGCTGTCTTTCCACCCGCCGTAAGGCGCCTGCACGCTGGCTGCGGCAGTGTTATTGATGCAGACGGTGCCGAAGTCAAGCCTCTGAGCGAGGATGTTGACGGTGTTTAGATCGTTTGTGTAGGCATAGGCAACCAGGCCGTACTTAGTGGCGTTGGCCAGTTCTACTGCTTCGTCTAGAGTGCTGAATGAGTTGATTACAACGGCAGGGCCAAAGGTTTCTTCCTGCATGATCAAGGCATCACTAGGCGCATCCACCAGCACGGTGGGCTCGAAGAAGAATCCCTTCTCATACTGGGGACCTTCCGGACGCTTGCCACCACACAGCAGCTTGCTGCCTTTTGCCACAGCATCGTCAACGTGCCGCACGGTCCGCTCAATTCCCGCTGCATTAACCATCGGACCCAAATCAATGCTCGGGTTTGCCAGGCCATCGCCCATCCGCAGCTTCTGAGTTTCTTCCACGAAGCGCTCCACAAAGGCCTCTTTGATCGACTCATGCACAAAGATGCGGTTCACCGCGTTGCAGATCTGCCCCATATTGCGGAAAGAGCGCCGCACACCTTCTTTGACTGCCTGTTCCAGGTCCACATCGGCGAAGACCAAGTAGGGAGAATGACCGCCTAGTTCCAGAGAGACTTTCTTCAGGTCTTTCCCTGCCAGGCTGGCCACATGCTTACCAACTGCAGTGGACCCAGTAATGGCTACTTTCTTAGTGATGGGATGCTCGACGAGAGGTGTCCCGAGGGTGCTGCCGCCACCCGTTACAATGTTGACAACTCCTGCTGGGAACCCGGCATCGAGGAAACACTGTACGAACTCGATAGACGACAGCGGTGTCTCTGTGGCGGGTTTGGCCACCACTGTACAGCCAGCGGCTAAGGCCGGTCCAAGTTTCCAGGCGAGGAGGGAAACGGGATAGTTCCACGGAGTAATGGCCACACAGACCCCCACAGGATACTTAACCACTAAGCTGTAGGCATTCTGGGCTCCGGTGGGAATGATTTCGCCTCTGATGCGGATGATCTCTTCCGCAAAAAACTCCAAAGTCCCCGCGGCATCAAGGATTTCCTTGACTGCATCGTTGAGCGGTTTGCCCTGTTCTAACGTCAGTGTTGTGCCAATCGCCTGCGCACGCTCCCTCACCAGACCGGCTGCATCCCGCATCAACTTGGCGCGCTTTTGCGCGGGCATTTCCGCCCAGATCGGGAATGCCTGCTCCGCTGCCTTAAGAGCGAGATCGGCATCAGCTGCAGTGCCGTCAGGCACGCTGCCGATCACTTCACCCGTCGCGGGATTGACGACGTCAAACCGCCTCCCCTCTACTGCCTCCACTGATTGGCCGCCTATGATCTGCTGATAGTCTCTCATTACTTCTTCCTCCTAGTTGTTGTGACTGTCCTTGGCCAAATCCGCGAGAGCCTCCAGTCAGCTTAGCGCTTGTTCAATATCGGCCAGCATCTCTGGTGTCAGCTCCCACTCCAGGGAAGCGACATTCTGCTCGACTTCCGCTTCGGTTATGGGTGCGGCAATGATTGTGCTGATGGCTTGTTTGGCGATAAGCCAATTGAGGGCCATCTGAGCCATGGGCCGATTGTACTTCTCGGCAACCGCCTGCAGCTTCTTTGCCGTCCGCAGATTGCGCTCGAGCCGTTCCCCTTGGAGCTGTGGGTTAGGCAGGCGTGCATCGCGGTCTACCAGCTTGTCACGTTCAAAGTTGCCGGCCAAAAGCCCCTGCAGCAGAGGGCTGTATGGAATTACTCCGATTTGGTGCTTCTCACAGAACGGCAGAATCTCGTCCTCCGTGCGATACACCAGAGGTAGTTCGTGATAGCGATCAGAATTCCTGTCAATCATGTTATAGAGCACCTGATTGCTGGCCACTTCACCGCACTGCATCGCCTGCTCCAACAGGATCTGGGAGAAATTCGAAACACCAATATGCCGGATCTTGCCCTTTTCCTTTGCTTCATTCAGAGCTTCATATGTTTCTGAGAGAGGTGTGTTTATGTCATGCCAGTGCAGCTGCATGAGATCGATGTAGTCTGTGTCCAGCCTTCTCAAGCTGTCATCGATTTCCTGGAGTACGCTTGCCTTGCTGAGGTCCCGCCACACACGCGTTCTGGATTCATCCCACTTCAGCCCGCACTTGCTGGCGATGTAGACTTTATCACGCTTGCCTTTGAGGGCCCTACCCAGCACTACCTCCGCATGGTTGAACCCGTAGATGGGCGCAACATCAAAGAAGTTGATCCCGCAGTCCACAGCTTTGTTGATCACGCGAATGGAGTTCTCGTCGCTTGCGCCGGTCCAGTCGTTTCCCACCGGCCAGCAGCCAAAGCCAATCACAGATACTTCCATCTCGGTTTTTCCCAGCTTGCGATACAGCATGTCTCATCCTCCTCCTGTTATCTAGAATACTGGGCTAAAGTACCCCTACTTGATAGCCCCCATAGTCAAGCCGCGTACAAGGTTCTTCTGGAGCGCAATGGTGAACAGCACCATGGGCAGCATGATCACAATGCCAGCCGCGGCCATGTGGCCCCACATAATTCCTGTTTCCCGAATGAACCCTGTTACAGCCACGGGCATGGTCTGAGCCTTAGTGGCTGTGAGAATCAGCGCGAACAGAAACTCGTTCCATGAGAAAATGAAACAGAAAATCGCGGTGGTGGCCAGTCCTGGAGCGATTAAGGGAAGGCAGATCTGCCAGAATAACCGATACCGTGAACAGCCGTCAACCATGGCGCTTTCTTCTATTTCCACGGGTATCTCCATAAAGAAGCCCCGCAAGAGCCACACAGCAAACGGCAGATTAAGGGTACTGTATGTGATAAACAGCCCCAGACGGGTATCCAAAAGGCCTAAATTGCGCAGCAAAATGAATATCGGGATGATGGCAGCGATGGGCGGCGTCATGCGGATTGATAGGATCCAGAACGCCAGGTCCTTAGAGCGCTTCGCCCGAAATCTTGCGAGGCTGTAAGCTGCCATGGAACCTACGACCACAGCCAAGAGGGTGCTGGAACTTGCCACAAGTAGGCTGTTAACCAAATACCTTTCAAAGGGCCAGTTACTGAAGATCTCCCGGTAGTTGCTGAGCACCGGCTTAAACACCCATTTAGGTGGATAGCGGAAGGCATCAACTTGAGACTTAATGGAGGTCAAGAACAGCATCAGAACCGGAAAGATGACGATCAGCAGAATTAACGTGATGGCCAGCGCAACAAGGATGTCTTTGCCTTTTTTTCTGACTTTCGGATGAATGTTCAACACTGGCTTACACCCCTTCTTCTCTCGCAAGGAACCGGATCAGAATCTGACTAACTAGCACGACGATTACCAGCATGACATATGACATCGCGGCCGCATAGCCCATGTGGAAGAACTTAAAACCTGTACGGTAGATGTGGAAACTCAGTACTTCCGTGGTCATGCCAGGGCCGCCGCCTGTTAGGACGAAGATCAGGTCAAACGACTTAAAAGCGTCCATGAGGCGAATCAGGACCGCGACCAACATGGTCGGCCGCAGCAGGGGAAGTGTTATGTAGCGCACCATCTGCAGTCCTGAGGCACCGTCAATGGAAGCAGCCTCAAAGGGCTCATCTGGTAGAGCTTGCAGTCCAGCCAGCATTACCAGCGCCATAAAAGGAGTCCACTGCCAGATATCAGCGAACATTACGGCATACATGGCGAGATGCCTGTTGCCAAGCCAGTTGAACGGGCCCAAACCAAGGAAACTCAAAAGGTAGTTTGCCATTCCCAGTTCGGGGTTGTACATGAAGCGCCAGATCAAACCCACAACTACAGGCGTCATCATGGTGGGGAGAATGAGAATAGTGCGGATGAGTCCAGCTTGGCGCAGAGGCCGATTGAGAAGCAGCGCTATACCAAACCCGAGCACAAACTCAAGCAGTACGACGCCGAAGACGTAAACCATCGTCACCCGGAACGACGTATGGAAGAACGTATCAAACCGCAGTATAGTGCGGAAATTGTCTATTCCAACAAACTTCCACGGCGCCCAAGAACCCAGATTCCAGTCATGGAAGGCCAGCGTGAGGGAATAGAACAACGGGAAAATGCTTATGGAGAGAAGAATTATTACGGCCGGGGCTAGAAAAACAAGCCTTGCCTGCTTTTCGAAAAACCTGTGCAGAGAGTTGGCTACTGCTTTCAACTTAAGCATCCTCCTGACCTAAACAAGATAGTTCAGGAGGGGGATTGAACCCCTCCCGAATCATTATGGTCATCGACTACCGCAAGAATCCGGCGCGGCGCAGAATCATCTCCAGACGCTGGTTAGCTTCCTTCATGGCTTGTTCTGCTGTCTTCTCTCCGGACATAGCTTCAGACAGAGCTACTTCGATCGCATCGGCCATTTCTGAGTAAGGAGGAATGTTGGGACGGGCCTTAGCAACATCGAGAGACGGAATCATGGCTTCGTATTCGATGTAGATGGCGCTGAGTTCAGGATCAGACAGGGAAGAACGTCTCGAACCTGCACCGGTATACGCCAGCTTCTTCTCCATCTCAGGTGAAGTTGCCCAGACGATGAATTCCCACGCTGCATCCTTGTTCGGTGCATCTGTTGGGATCATGAGGCTCCAGCCGCCGAAGGTAGGTGCACGGCGTACTGAACCGTCTTCCTGCCTTACACCAGGCACCATAGCGAAGTTCCAGTTGCCCACGATGCGGGAGGTCTCAGGATTGACGAACTGGGGCGCAGCATTCTGCCACTGAATGGTGACCGCAGATTTGCCTTGTGCAAAGGCAGCAGCGTTTTCATCCCAGTCATAAGACAGCACACCCACGGGGCAGAATGGGATCAGGCTCTTGAGATACTCTGTTGCAGCAATTGCTTCAGGCGAATCTAGAGTTGGCCTGTAGTTCTCATCATACCAGTCTCCGCCCATCGACCAGATGATGTTGTCCCAGGTACACTGCAGCTGGACACCGCGGCGGCCCATGAAGGAGAACCCGTGAATGCCGTTGTCCCGTTCTTTTTCATCCAGGAACTTCACGACTTCATACAGTTCATCCCATGTTTCGGGAACTTCGAGGCCGTATTTCTCGAACAGATCTGTGCGATAGTACAAGCCGAAGACTGCTTGGATGAATGGAAGTCCGAATACTTTCCCCTCCCACATGCCTTGGCCTTCCAGCACCAGTGGGAAGAAGTCATCGATGGCTAACACTTCTGGATTGGTCTTTGCAATAAAGTCTTCCACAGGAATGGTCCAGCCTTGGCCCGCATATTGTCCTACCCACACGCAGTCCACGTGGACTACGTCATAGGCGCCGGTCCGCTGTGCCAACGCTACAGCTTGCTGCTCCTGCAGGTTTGGATAGGGCAGAATAGCCAGGTTAACCTTGATACCTGTCAGTTCTTCGAATTCTGGGAGCAGTTTCATCAATCCATCGGAGCGGGGTTCGGCTACCAAAGCGACGTTGATCTCTGTTCCGGCAAATGGCTTCTCGCTATAGGTGGCGAATGTGTAAGCAAAGCCGAGACCACTCAAACTCAACACCAATACCAGACTGAGCAACCCTACGATCAAGTTTCTTCTCAACACTACTACCCCCTCATTCTTTTTGTCGTCTTCCAAAGGCGCGCTAACGACTACTGTCTTTCCCGATCTTCGGTCTCTCACTCCTTTCATCATGGATTGGCACAGCATGTGTAAAGGGCAGAGAAAAACGCTAAGTTGTGCAGTGGTCATTAGTGCTGCAGAGCTGCGGATAGTAGTGTATACAGTGCTTAATCCTGCTTATTCAGTACCCAAACATACTCCATGGGTTCGGGCGATTCGTTGAAGGTAACATGATATTTCCCCGGTTCGACCCAAAAGGCGTCGCCTTCCCTGACAGTAAAGCGCTCTCCATCAACTTCCATGATGCCTGTACCTCTAGTGATGTAGTAAATCTCCTCATATTCTGCATGGGCATGGCCACCTGTGCGGCAGCCAGGATAAATCACTGTTTTACCAAAGGTTAGGCTTTTGGTACCGCTGTTCGAGCTGTCTACCAGAATGAACGAGTCCCGCAGAACGTTGCTCTCGAGTTTGGCTCCTTTGCGGAACGACCGCTCACTGGTGTCAGGTGCTACGTTACTGCTGTTGAATACATTAATGGCCACATTAACGCCTCCTAGATATTCTTAATCTGCCCGATGGTGCAGGCTTGCTTAATGCTGGGAGAATCTCTTAATCTAACTCGGTCATCCGGACAAAGAAGGGCTGTAACTGGTCATGCAGATCTTTGAAAAGCTCATAATACTGCTGGTACTTTTGGTGAGTCTCCAGATCAGGCTCCATTCTTGCGCCTACTTTCACAATCTTGTCCACCGCAGAAACCGCATCGTGATAGATCCCCGCTCCGATACCCGCCAGAATTGCTGCACCCAGGAGACCACCCTCGAAGTTTTCCAGTGTTACGACTGGGTGTCCGTAGACGTTGGCCTTAATGCTGCGCCAGACCTCACTCTGGGCACCGCCTGCTATGGCCCTGATTTCGTCCACCCTGATGCCTTTGGCCTTGATCAAATCCAGGCTCTGCTTGAGGTCAAAAGTGACACCTTCCATAATCGCCCGGGCACAGTGTCCGATGCCGTGAGTATAGCGAAAGCCGAAAAACACGCCACTGCTGTGGCTTGAGCCAAGTGTCCTCTCTCCCAAAAGGTACGGGAAGAACATGAGTTTCTCCGAACCAGGCTCCACATCTGCCGCCAGCTCGCTCAACACTGCGTATGGGGACATCCCCCTCGCCCTTGCCTCCCGAACTTGCTCTGGGGCGAAGACATCTTTGAACCAGCGCAGGCTGCCGCCGCCAGCGTCTAAGATTCCAAAAGCTATCCAGCCATCAGTGCCCACTGAGTGGAGGTGCATGAGACGTTTATCGTAAAGGGGTTCGGGTACATAGACCGAAATGTCCGCGGCGGTACCAGTAATATCGCAGGCTCTACCCTCGGTCACAAGTCCGGCACCAAGCAAAATGCACATCATATCGCCGCCGCCGTTAACCACTAGCGTGCCTTCCTTCAGCCCGGTGCTGGCTGCTGCCGCTTTGGACACTTTCCCCACCACATGCTGCGCCGGGAAAATATCGGGCAGTTTCGCTATGTCAACTCCGAGCAGTTCACAAAGCTCTGGCGACCATGTCTTTTTGTGGGCGTCAAACAAGTACGTTCCCGACGCCTCAGAGTAATCGGTGGCCACTGCGCCGGTGAGCATGTAGTTAATGAATCCGCTGCACGAGAGGTATTTCCAAGTATTCCGGTATTGATCCGGCAGGTTGTCTTTCAACCAGCGGATTTTTGGCCCAGTCCAAGATGGCACTAAAGCATTGCCGGTCTGCCTGACCAGCTCCATCTCGTCGTATTCAGTGTTCAGCTGGTCACAAATATCGGCAGAGCGTTTGTCACACCACAGCAGGGCGGCAGAACTCAACAGCTCACCGCTTCCGCTGATGGGGACAGCAGCATGCATCTGCGCGGCCGCACCGACTGCTGCAATCTGATCGGGGTCACACCTCGACTGCTCAATCACAGCGCGAATGTTTCTTACAGTCGCCTTCCACCAGTCCATGGGGTCTTGTTCGGCCCAACCTGGATTGGGGCAGCTCAGACTGTGTTCGGTCGATGCAGTAGCCACCACTTCGCCGTTGTCCTTCAACAGACACGCTCGACTGCTTTCTGTGCCAATGTCGATTGCCAACAGCAGCGGAACCTTTGGCATCTTTCGGCCTCCCCTCAGAATCTCGCCATCGTCCGTTCTGGTCTGCCGTGCAGTACTACTGAGTATTGATACTTATCGCCGCGGGATGCCGCGGTAACGAGTTCAAACGGAATGTCACTATCGTCGTACGTAACACGCCTAATACACAACAGGGCGCTGCCCGCAGGTATCCTCAGGAGTTCTGCTTCCCGCTTGTTTGCCTGCCTGGCTTCCAAGAATTCATCCGCCCGAGCAATCTTGATATTATAGCGGCTCTCTAAAACTGCGTAGAGGGACTCCTCTGAACCGAAGCCTTCTTCCAGCATCCCTGGCACAAGGCTTGACCTGATGTAATTAGTCATGATACACATGGGCTCGCCATCCGCATACCGCAGCCGCCAAATTTTGAGCACTCTGTCATTGTCCCCCAGCTGCAGAGCCTTCGAGACGAACGCGGGCGGGTCCACCGCTGAAATCTTCAGCTGTTTGGTGCTGATCTGCATCTGCATGTCCCGCATCGTCTCCGCCCAGCTGCTCACATAGTTGAGCTGTTGGGTGTACTTCTTCTCGATTACGAAGGTGCCCAACCCGCGCTTCTTGACGAGGATGCCTTCCTGCACTAGTTCATCAACGGCACGGCGGATAGTGATGCGGCTCACTTTAAACCGGTCTTCCAGTTCCTGCTCAGATGGGACACAGTCTCCCGGTTTGAAAATACCCTGTTCAATCATTTCTTTCAGGGCCCAATATACTTGATAATATAGAGGAATTGCCTTGTTTTTGACCAACATAAACATGCTCACACTTTCGAATAACTAGGATGGAAAGACATTATAATGTCTTGATTTGATAATATCATTCTCTGCGTGGAATGAAATTCCTCCTGTGTTTGCAATTTTTCCGCGAATCTTTTTGCCGTTCCATAATGGACTGGACAAAAAGGGGCGCGTTCGACTTTGTTTATTTTTGTTACAAATTTGCCGAAGGGAGGAAGGTAATCCAAAGAGTTTCGAGAACCACAATAATGGGCTGTGTACAATCAATTTCTAAAATTACACCTAAGGAGGCAGTCAAATATGCAGAACAAACTGTATGTGTATGAGAAGGCATTAGAGAGCAGGGTCGTCGCTATCATGCGGAAGTTTGATGTCACGAAGGTAGTTCCTTTAGCCCGGGCTCTCTACGAAGGCGGAATCAGGGCAATGGAAGTCACCATGGACACGGTCGGTGCGACTGGTGCCATCACAGCGATTAGGAATGAACTGGGAGACAAAATTGCGGTTGGTGCTGGAACAGTGCTCGACGGTGAGATTGCCCGCATCGCGATTCTGGCTGGTGCGCAGTTTCTAGTAACCCCAAACCTCAACCTCGATGTGGTCACAGTGGGCAATCGCTACGGGGTTCCAGCGATGCCTGGTGTCATGACTCCCACCGAAATCCAGCAGGCCTGTGCAGCAGGGGTAGATATCGTGAAGGTGTTCCCCGCAGGCGTCCTGGGTCCAGCTTTCATCAAGAGTATCAAAGGTCCCTTGAGTCATGTGGCAGTCATGGCCACCGGAGGCATCAGCGTCGACAATGCCGCAGACTTCCGCAAGGTCGGCGCAGACCTCCTAGGCGTTGGCGGGAACTTGGTGAGCGCCAAATTGGTGGCAGAAAACCGCTTCGATGAAATCACAGCATATGCCAAGCAGCTTGTTGAAACCGCAAGATAGGATCGCTGCAGGCAGGAGGAATTACCCTATGCGAAAAGTCTTAGTAACAGCTCGCTCCTTTGGAAAGATCTCCGATACTCCTTTTCAGATCCTCAAAGATGCGGGCTTTGAGGTGGTCACCCACCCGCGCCGCGGTCCGCTGGATAAAGAGGAGATGATTCCCCTCATTAAGGATGTGGAAGGGGTAATTGTGGGAACCGACGTCGTTGACGATGAAGTGCTGGCCCACGGCAAATGCCTCAAGGTTGTCGCGAAACACGGTGTGGGCGTAGATAATATTGACCTGGACGCAGCGCGCAGGCGGAACATCGTCGTAACGAATACTCCTGGTGCCAACAGCCTTGCTGTGGCCGAAATGGCCCTCTGCATGATGCTGGCCATCAGCAGGAACATGGTGGAGGGCGATCGCAGAGTGCGCAGCGGGCAGTGGGGTACCATCACTGGCTGCCAGCTCACCGGAAAAAGGGTCGGTATTGTGGGCTTTGGGGCCATCGGGCGCTGCTTGGCCCGCCTGCTGAAGGGCTTTGACTGCCAAATCACCGCCTATGATCCGTACATCAATGCCCAGGTAGCCGCTGAGCTGGGCGTGCAGATCGTATCCTTTGACGAGCTCTTGGCATCCTCCGACTACATATCTCTGCACGTGCCCAATACTCCGGAAACGCGGAATATGTTCTCAGAAGAAGCATTTGCCAAGATGAAGAAGACCGCCTTTCTCATCAACCTCGCGCGCGGTGGCGTAGTGGACGAGCTGGCTCTAGCCCGCGCCTTGGAGGAGGGCGAGATCGCCGGGGCCGCAGTGGACGTGTTCAGCGAGGAGCCTCCCTCACTCGATCATCCACTCTTCAAGGCCCCCAACGTAATTGTCACTCCCCACATCGGTGCCCACAGCCGCGAGGCCATGGACAACATGAGCACCATGGCCGCCCAAAATGTTGTAGCGGTGTTGACTGGTACAGGCTGCGCCAACATCGTGCAGTGACAGAAGCCCTTTAAGATCAGCAAGAAAGCCCTCAATCGCGAGGGCTTTTCAGACTGTCGAAAAAGCCCCAGTTTAGGCCTCAAGAGCCTAGCTGGGATTTTTGCCTCTTAGTAGAATCTGGCTAAGCGCTTATGCCGAAACAATCGGAAGCTCTACAGCGTAAAACGCGGATGGCATCCTAATGTGCTGCTAGTTCCGCCTTAACAGTGACGATACTGGGCACCCGGCGCACTACCTGCCCCGGCTAAATCACCTCAAGAAGATCTACCCCGCCCAACTTGGGAAAAGGCGCATGGGGTTCAGACTGGTACCACACTGCTAGTGAGGATATGTCGTCCTGGAGGGGAAGGTATCTGCCTTCAGACCGCCAGCCCAAAGCCTGAATGGTCACTCTAAGGTCTTGCTGAAAACGGATTGGATCCGGTATGTGCCAGCGGTACATCCCAAACCGCTGCTGAGTCCGGTACAAACCATCCCCTTTGATCACCTGCGACAGTCCTAAGAACGGTGTGGAATAGATTCCGTATTGGCCCGGGGGATGTTCGAAATTCCAGGCCCCGCCGAAGTAATCTTCAGTACCCGTACCGCAGATGGTGGGGAAGTCCCTATCACCATCGATGTAGAACTTAACCTCGCCTTCGCCCCACCAGCCGTTATTGTTCACGCCCCAGGCAATGTACGTACCCACATAATGACCCTGACCTTTAGCCCCGTCTAAGATGGTGTGGACTTCTTTGTACGGGAGGGGGTTGCTCCGGCGAAACTGGGCGTGAAGGTAGCCTACGCTATCGGGAACAGGTGTTAGGCTGTAATCGATCTGGTAATACAACACCGCCTCTTTCTGGCCGATGTTTTCCATCGTCAAGCAGGCTGATTTGCGGAAGGGCATCTCCCAGTAAGAGTTCATTCCCCCTGCTGGATTAACGCAGATTGGCAGGGAATTTACGTTGCTCCGCTCACACCATCCGTTGCAGAAAAAGTCCCCTACAGGGGTCTCCACCGAGGGGTACTCCTCATCATCCCAGTAAATGCGGAAGATCAGACTGCGCCAATGGGCAGGAAAACAAGTGAGCCAGATATGCTGGATGATACCGGACTCCCTGATCTCCCCCATGGTAAATGTCTCACCTGGTTTGATGACCACGGAAGGCGAGACTTTCCAGCCCTGACCCAAGTCGCGAGCCGCATTTGCCCCGGTGCCGGTGGTGGCCATCCCACCGCGTCCCTTTTCGCCGGTGAAGTTTTCTGGACTAATGGACCGAGACAGAGCAGTGCTGAGTGTACTGAGACCATGCGGCAGATACATAGCTAAACCTCCTCATTTTCATTCGCCTTCATTCGCCGCGGAATCTGCGGACTGTGTCTATCATTGCTAAATATCCAGCAGGGGGCACATAGTCGGGAATGGAATTGCCCGTACCGATGGCTACTCCGCCGCAGCCTTCCACTTCTTTCAACACATCAAGAACGTATGCTTGGATCTGGGAAGGGGAATACTGGCAGAGAACATCCATGTCGATGCCGCCGAAGTTGCCGATCCTTGAGCCGTAGCGTTCCAACCACACCTTAAAGGGGGCAATCACGTCTTCATTGGAATGCTTGGCATCTATCCCTGCCACTTCGATGAGATCATCCATCACCGGGAAAATATTCCCGCAGCTGTGCAGGAGAAACGGCTTCCCGTGGGAGTGCACCAAGTCTACAATCCGCTTGTACTGGGGAATAATGTGGGAGCGAATGTCATCCGGGGGTAGAAGCGTTGCCGTCTTAAATCCTAAGTCGTCTCCAAAGCGGCAAACAGCATACACATCGCCGTATTCCTCAAGAAAGCGGGTCCAGATGGCGTGCATGGTATTTCCCACGGCCTTAAAGAGGTCGCTGTAGAGCTCCGGGTCATCGCAGCGGATATAGCACAGCTGTTCAAAGCCAACCACATCCTGCACCAGTTCAAAGACTCCATTGCCTGGCCCGCCGATGGCCTTCATTCCTGGCGGCATCACTGCCCGCAGCAGCTCATAGTCACTACCGAAGGTTCCAAAATACCAGTTGGGAATCTCCTGCCAGGGGTAACGCTGGAAATCCTCCCGCGTCTTGATGACACCCGGCTTATGCCCTCCCAAGGCCCCACTTCCAGGCATCACTCGTTCGAAACTGACAGTGTCATACCCCAACTGGAGAAAGAAACTTACATATGTCTTGAAAAACTCCTCTCGGTCGGACCCATCTCCTTTATATAGATCCAAGAACCTCTTACCGAGAATCTCCTCCATAACCTCTTCAGAGATGATGTGTTCGTACAGGGGGAGGCGGCGAGGAGTGCGATTCCTCGCCGCATCTACAACATGCTGGTAATCTGGCTGAAAACCTGGCAAGCCTGTTCCTCCTTTGCCGCCTTTATCGGACTACACTGAGGGCTACTACCCATAGATCCAGTTGATCAGGAAGTTCGATGCCTACCAGCTCCCGTTCGCTGTCTACAGGGACGCTCACCAGCGATAACCTAGGCTGGGCATCGAACAGCCGCCCAGCAGGCATGTGACGGTATGGTGCCTTAAGGATCTCTAAGTCATCGTACCTGGCATCTACACACCAATCTGTCACTTTCACAGGCTGGGTCTCAGTGGTGCCATCTGCATAGTGGAGCCAGAAATCCACAGCCTTGTCGCCATTGGTAGCCGCGGTAATCATATATACGGCGCCGTATTTGCCTTGCGGGACGGCCACCAGCTGGCCTTCGGTATGCACACCATTGGCCCTGCCGGAAGCTGTAGACGGGAAGTAGAAATCGACTCCCAGGAAGCTGACCATCTCGTCACTGGGGTAAAACCTCGCTGGGTAACTGAAGTGTCCTCCGAAATTGTACACGTCACCATAGTCGCCGTCGTGCGTAAATAAGTCTGCGTTGAAAAACTCCGCCAAGGAAATGATTTCCGCTTCACGCTGACTGAACTCCCGCACATAAATGTCCAGCATCTCTCCGAAGGGAGCATCGTTATAGGTGAAGATAACCTCCGCTTGGTAATCATCTTCAGCCGCTTCCACTGGAACAGGCAGTTCTAGCACAAAATCGTGACTTGCTCCCAAGGACAGCTGGTACTCTTGGGGGGGCACCACCGGCCAATCTTCAGGCAGGGCAAGGAGAAGCTCACCATTGATATCAGCGTTAAAGGTGTTGGTGGCCCGCACCTTGAACTCAGCTGTCCGCCCTGGAGCCGCGTAAACCTGCGGCGGGAAGATGTCAAACACGAGTGGAGCCCGCACATGAAGCTTCTGTGGAACAGACGCTGCCCGGATGGTGCGAGTACCTGGCTTGCGGTAATTTACAAAAGTGTATAGGGCCGCTCCGGAAGCTGGAGTGGCAGATGTGGTCTGCACCTGTACCGTCTCTTCTAGGCGCTGGCCTGGTTCTAAACCTGTAAACCGAATTGTGGGCGGCGTTATGATCCAGTCAGTGGGACCGCCCACAAGAAAGGCGGAACCATCAAGGGCAGTGCTGCCTGTGTTATGCACCACAAGCTTAGCTGTAAAGGTATCTCCCAGGATAAGCTCATGGTGGCTCACGGTAAGGTTCGCCCACACATCAGGCTGATCCACAGTAGGCCGATTGGTAACGGTCAACCCCGTTCTGCCAGGCAGATCCAACGTTGTCTTGTAGCCTGTTTCGCCCGGGGGCACGGGCTCTACGTACTCAATAAAGCCCCCTGCCAAAGTGATGCGGGATATGGTCGCCACCCGCAGATCATCACTGGGTGGGAGGTTGATCTCCACTACCATATCGTCTGCATCCTGGCTGCCATAATTGAACAGGACCATACTCACTGTCTCCCCTTGGGGAGAATCAATGGAAGCTGCACCTTTCACGCCCAGGGCTGCCAGCTCTGGAGGAATCTCCAAACCAGCGTCAAAGCCGTAGTAATCCCGAAACGCCCAATAGGGCCAATAGTTGCGCCCTACGACGGTGCCGTCCATGTCGATCATGCCAAATTCCCATTCTCCTTCCTGATAATACGGTAAGGAGAACTGGTGGAATCCCAAGAGCTCATGGGACAGTTCCAACAGGGCAAACTGCCGTTCAAACAAGTAGGGAAGCTTGTGGCTGACCCGAGAAGTGATGTCTGATTCGGTAATCATGATGCGCGGCCCCTGCTTGCCCGTGGCCTCGCGGAATGCGGCGGCATATTTCTGGATATCACTCACCACATGACTCACAGCCTGGCCATACGAGTGATACGAAATAAAATCCGCCTCTTGACCGCAAGCAGCAATGAAATCAACTAACCACTGCTCCATATTCCCCTGGGGAGACAAGGCTGGCCCTCCTACCATCACGCCAGGAAAGCGTTGGTGGATTGCCTTGGCAGTAGCGTTAAACAGGGAGAAGTACTCCTGCTGCGTGCCTGTCCAGAACTGCTCAATATTCGGCTCATTCCAGACTTCCACGTACTTAATGCGTGACCTTCCCTGCTCGTCAAAGCCAAAGGACTCGATAGTGCGGAGCGCATACTCCACCCAATCGTTCAGACGGCGCGGTGGTCCCGTGGGGCGGCCGTTGGTACTAAACCACGGCGCACTGTAACCCAGGAGAAGCACCGGCTCCATGCCCATTTCCAGCACATGTTCCATGAACGCCTGAGCGTCCTCCACATAAACAATGTTCTTTTCTGGATGGAAATCCCGCTCCCAATGGATATCCTCTCCTGGTGGAGGCTCCGATAGCGCTTCACTTAAGCGTGTCTCAATTCGTGCTTGGGTTCCTTTGGGATTGAGCTGGGCAAACTGCAGCTGGGCCAGCTCATTCCCATCCTGAAACAGCTTTTGGTAATTCACGATACTAAATAGGCCCCGATTAATAGGCTCGCCCACACGCGCTGCATCTACTACAATCTGAGCTGCGGCCAGCCCTGTCAGCACAAATAAAGCTGCTGCCACGACTGCCCACACCACCACAATCTGCAGTGGAAGATTCTTTTTATGCATAGGAAACCCTCCCTTTTATCTGAGAATTACCTCCAAAGTGACAATTTTCTTCCCAGGGATCTCAAGGGCAAGGGAAGCCCCAGAGAGAGGCAGTTCCTCCCGCTGCCGTTCGTCTAAGCTCAACCGGTAACCCCGTTTTAGCCCCGGCATACTGAAACAAGCTTCTTCCCCTTCTTCCCTGAGATTCACCAAACGAATAATCAGCCCATCTCCATTCCGATTAGGCCGCAGAGAAGTTATGACCACGTGTTCAGCTTTAAGCTGACAGAAACTACCCACCGCTGGTAAACGCGGCAGAGCTGTGTACGGGTCCTCACGGTGGAATGTGGTCTGTACTACGGAATCTTGCACCCAAGGGCGCCCTTCTTGCCACAGCTTGCGGTCACGGGGATGGACCACGGGACGCAGTGGATTGAGGTAAGCGTGCGCAGACTGGTACACCCTTCCTGCGTAATGGTTACCCTGGTGAGGATAGACGGCAAACTCAAAAACGTGCCTGCCCAGACACTGCGCTTCAGGTATACGTGTTTCTTCCATGGGATAATCGAAGTCTTTGTCGTAGATCCATTCCACGCAGCGTAATAAAGTCAAAGCTAAAGTGCGCTTCTCATCACCTAACAGTTCGTATTCATGCAAACCATTATTGTGGACTGCGAGTCCCAGCACCCCATCATTCACATCCACAAACCCATAATTGGGTGCTGTATGGCTGGCCCGACCCCATTTGGCACCGAAGTCGTACCGCCGTTCCACTATATCGAATTGGGCGCCGGCATGGGCAGTATCGGCAGCCAAACCTGTGGGGAACATCACTCGCAGGCGGTGGTCCTTGGCTCTATTGTCCACTGTCACCTTGAACTTCAGATAAGGGTCGTGCTCCCCCAGGCTGACTTCGGTGCAGATGGGCAGAGACACGCTGCCAACGCGTGTTTCCTGGCGTGCGTCCAGCTCTGCGGGGATATTGAGTACCGTCCTAATCTCCCAGCGTGTCTGCCATGGCCCCTCCTCAACGCAGATGAGCTGAGCTGGTAGACCTAGGGTACTGAACACTTGATCATTTTTGGGAGTCATGTAGACATATGAATCTCCCGCATCACCACTGTCCACGTAATACCCCAAACCTCGGAAGACTTCCCCGCTGGCCCTGTCTCTTATACACATCT
>LSQX01131131.1_pt3 | contig 18439 bp, 17 predicted proteins | sample 654561 | NCBI WGS metagenome assembly LSQX01 (sample SAMN04489861, study PRJNA283612) | anaerobic digester metagenome | isolation source: 4 biogas reactors fed with cattle manure at either 37C or 55C with and... | place: Denmark: Kongens Lyngby | collected 2014
ATACAAGAAGACCCAAGCGCGAAAAGATTTTTAGGGCATACAAGGAGAACAAAACATGGACGAATCATTTTCGGCGATTCGGGAGCGCGTTGAGGCAAACCGCAAATATGTCGAACAGAAGGAAGCGATCGATCGAAGCAGTGTACCGGGCGAGGTCGGGCAAACCGGTGTCAAGGACCGATTCAGTTATCTGACTCCGATCCCGGACGACCTTTGGGTTCGTTGTCCCTCCTGTCAGGGCCTGATGCTCCGGGAGGACTTTGAGGAGAATCGGAGCGTATGCCTGCATTGCGGGCATTGCTTCCGTGTGAACGCGCGCGAGCGTATCGCGATGACGGTCGACGAGGGTTCTTTTCGCGAAAAGTGGGAGACCCTTTACGGGAAGGATCCGATTTCCTTTCCGAGATACGACCACCGACTCAGAAAACTTCAGGAGAAGACCGGGATGACCGAAGCGGTGATCGTCGGAAGCGCTTCGATCGGTGGATTCCCGCTGATGATCGGCGCGATGGACTCGAATTTTCTGATGGGATCGATGGGCTCTGCCGTCGGTGAGAAAATCGCGCGGCTTTTCGAGCTTGCGACCGAAGAACGGCTTCCCGTGGTCTTGTTTACGGCTTCCGGCGGCGCGAGAATGCAAGAAGGGATCGTGTCCCTGATGCAGATGGCCAAAACCGCCGGTGCGGTCGAACGCCATCATCGTGAGGGGCTTCTCTATATCTGTGTGATGACGGATCCGACGACCGGCGGCGTGACCGCGAGCTTTGCCTCGCTCGGGGATATCATTCTGTCCGAACCGGACACGCTGATCGGCTTCGCCGGACGACGGGTGATCGAAGGAACCATCGCACAGGCGCTCCCGGATGATTTTCAAAGATCCGAATTTATATTGAAGCACGGTTTTCTGGACCGCATCGTTACGCGTGACGAGATGCGCAGAGAGTTAACGGAGCTTCTGGCCATTCACTCCGGAAAGAAAATTCCCGGGCCGGATACCGACGCGCCGCGCGGCCGCTTGCCTGCCTTGCCGAAACATAAGAGCAGCGGCTCGGAGTGTCTCTCAATCATTCGCAAAAGGGAGCGGCCGACGCTCAACGATTATCTTCCGATGATTTTCAGCGATCTGCACGAGATGCACGGAGACCGCTATTTCTCGGACGACCGCGCGATGTTCACCGGGATCGGACGCCTGAACGGACGACCGGTCACGATCATCGGACATCGAAAGGGAAAGACCCTTCTGGAAAATCAAGAGTGTAATTTCGGGATGCCGCATCCCGAAGGTTATCGTAAAGCGCTGCGCGCGATCCGGCAGGCGGAGAAGTTCGGACGGCCGGTCATCACATTTATCGACACCCCCGGCGCTTACTGCGGCGTCGCCGCCGAGGAGCGCGGGCAGGGAGAGGCAATCGCGAGAAATCTGATGGAGATCATGCCGATCGCAACGCCGATCATCAGTGTCGTCATCGGCGAAGGCGGAAGCGGCGGAGCTTTGGGCATCGCGATTTGCGATGAGCTGGCGATGACTTCGAATTCGATCTACTCGGTCATATCCCCGCGCGGTTTCGCGTCTCTTCTTTGGAAGGACCCGTCCCGTGAGAATGAAGCGGCGGATACCGCGCACATTACGGCATACGATCTGAAGGAACTCGGCATTTGCGACACTATTCTCGCGGAGCCGGACGGGGGGGCGCATTCGGGCCCCGAACGAATGGCGGCGACACTTCGGACGTATTTGCTCGGGGCGGTCGAGCGGCACACGAAAACGTTCGAGAAGGATCCCGACAAGGCGATGGAAGACAGGTACCTGCGATTTCGGAAAATTGGAGACTGCTCCTAATAATGGTAAAATGATAAATGACGGTTCGGCGAAGGCCGGCGGACAAACCGCCGGCCTTTACCGATCATCGTCATGCTGAAGATGATTGAAAGGAGCGACCATGAAAGCCTCTCTGAACCCGTTTTTTAGGCCGTTCCTGCGCGAGACATCCGCCGGTCTGTTTCTGAAGCTCGTGGAAGCGATACTGGAACTGATGCTTCCGATCCTGCTTGCGCAAATCATCGATATCGGGATTGCCGGTCGGGATATTCCGTACATATACGGTACCGGAGCCCGGATGCTGATTTTGATCGTGATCGGATTGATATGCGCCGTTCTGTGCCAGTATTGCGCCGCGGTCGCGGCGCAAGGCTTTGGGCATCGCTTGAGAACGGCGCTTTTCAGACATATCAACCGGCTGAGCGTATCCGAACAGAGAAGGGTCGGTCCGGGTTCTTTGCTGAATCGCGTGACCTCGGACGTGGAACGTCTTCAACTGGCGGTTTCAATGATCATCCGTCTCGGCTCACGGATCCCGTTCGTGGTGATCGGAGCGGTGGTCGCTTCGATGTTTGTCGATTTACCTCTTTCCTCTGTCATCCTGGTCGGGTCTGTTGCTTTTCTTGCCGTTGCGGCCGTTATCGTTGTTTCTGTCTTTCCGATATATTCCGAATTGCAGAAGCGATTGGATCGCATTCGCAGAGTGTTGCGGGAGAGCATATCGGGTGTGCGCGTGATCCGCGCTTTTCGAAGAAGGGACTGCCGGAGGGAGCGGTTTGACGCCGCTGTGGATGAGCACGAGAGAAGCGCCCTGCGCGCCGCGAGGATTTCTTCCTTCATGCAGCCCTCCACGCAACTGATCATGAATCTGGCAATCTGCGGTATCCTGTGGTTCGGCGCCGGCCGGGTGGATTCGGGGAACCTGACAACCGGTCAGATCGTAGCGCTGATCAATTATGTTCTGCAAATACTTGTCGCACTCGTTCTTGTCGCGAATCTGACGGTGATTTTCACGCGGGCGGCAGCCTCCCGGGAACGTGTGCTTGAGGTGTTGAGTTTGCCGATTCCTTCCGATATTGCATCTTCCGGCACGGAGGAGACCGAAGCGTCCGATGAATTGCAAATTGAAATGCGCGGAAATGTGATGAAACCGGACGATGTTTCGGCGAAAGATGCGATTCGGCCGGATGAAGAGCCGGTCGCGTTGGAATTCCGGAACGTTACGCTTCACTATCCCGGTGAACGCGAGGAGAAAGCGCCGAGGGCGGCGCTCAGTGAGATCGCTTTTCGAGTCGAAAAGAACCGGATGTTGGCCGTGACCGGAACGACCGGATCCGGAAAATCTTCTCTGGTCGCGCTGATGCTTCGTTTGGAGGAGCCGACGGAGGGTCGGATATTGATCGACGGAATAGATATCGCACGCATACCGAGAGATGAATTGAGGCGCCGAATATCGGTGGTCCATCAATCCCCGAGGCTTTTCGCGGGCACGATCGAAGAAAACTTGAGATGGGGCTTGCCGGATGCCGACGAGCGGGAAATCGAGGAGGCTCTGCGGGTCGCCCAGGCCCGGGAGTTTGTCGAAAAGCTCCCCGAAGGAACAAAGGCCCGGGTCGAACGCGGCGGGCGTAATTTTTCCGGCGGCCAGCGTCAACGGCTTGCGATCGCACGGTCTCTCGTGAAGCGATCCGAACTCTTGGTGTTGGATGATTCGGCATCGGCACTCGATTATTTGACCGAATCGAAATTATACCGCGCGCTTACCCGATCCAGCCGGGCGACGGGCAGGACCCTGGTCGTGATTTCACAGCGGATCGCGGCGATCCGGAAAGCCGACTATATTCTGGTTCTTGACGAAGGTCGTCAGGTCGGCTTCGGAACTCATGATCAATTATTGGCAAAAAGTCCGGAATACAAGGCGATTGCCGAATCCCAACTTTTCGGGAAGGAGGCGAAATAGTGGCGGGTGAAGGAAATGTATTGCAGGGAATGGCAAATCTCGCTCCCGACGGAGCGAAGCTTTCCCGCACTCGCGTTCGGCCGTCTTTTACGACGCTTCGACGGGTGCTTTCGTATGCCGGTGAGAAGACGCTTCATCTGTGGCTCGTCGTCCTTTTCGGGGTGATCGGCGGTGCGTTTCTGGTCGTGGCGCCGTATGTTACCGGAGAAACCGTCGACCGGATGATCAAGGGCGGGACCGATTTCGAAACGGTGACGGTGAATGTGATCCTTTTGGCGGCGATGTATATCGCGGCCGCCGTTTTTCTCTTTATGATGCAGTATATGTCGGGCGTGGTTTCCGCGCGAACCGCCGCCGGCCTTCGAAAAGCACTTTACATCAAAGCGGATCGCCTGCCGATCTCTTTTTACGACACGTCTTCCGACGGTGACGTTCAGGCTCGCTTCATCTATGATGTCGACATCATCGCGGATGGCTTGACCCAAGGATTGGCCCAGCTGTTTTCGGCGACGGTCACGATCGCGGGAACGCTGGTGTTTATGGCGATCATGAGCCTCCGCATGACCCTGATCATTATACCGATGGCGGTTCTGACGGTCCTCGCCGCGATTCAGATCGCGCGAATGACCACACGTCAATTTATGAAGCAGCAAGCGCTGGTCGGAGACTTGAATCTGGTATCCGAAGAGATGATTTCCGGACAACGGGAGGTCAAGGCATTCGTTTATGAGGAGCGTGCGCAGGAACGTTTTGACGGGATCAGCACCGAACTCAACCGGGTTGCGAAAAGAGCCCAATTCTTCTCTTCGCTCCCCAATCCGACCACCCGATTTCTCAATCATACGGCGTATATCGTCATCGCAGTTCTCGGCTATTTCGCGGGAGGGCTTTCCGTCGGAAGTATTTCGGCCTTCATCCTCTATTGGACGAATTTTTCCCGGCCGATGAATGATCTGACCAACATCACATCCCAGGTGATGGCCGCATTCGCGTCGGCCGAGCGGGTTTTCGAGATATTGGATCTCCCTCTCGCACGCAACACGGAGCTTGAGACGAAGTCCGCGATCGAGCGGGTTCGGGGGGAGGTGCGATTCGAGAATGTCTCTTTCTCGTACGTTAAAGAGAAGCCACTGATCCGGGATCTTTCCTTTACCGCCCGATCGGGCGACAAAGTTGCGATCGTCGGGCCGACCGGTGCGGGTAAGACGACACTGATCAATTTGCTCCTGCGTTTCTATGAGATCGAAGGGGGAAATATTCAAATCGACGGGCACGACATTTCGGATATGAACAAGGACGCACTGCGGGCGATGTTTGGAATGGTATTACAGGATACCTGGCTGTTTGAAGGGACGGTTCGCGAGAATCTTCTTTTCGGGAAGCCGGACGCAACGGACGAGGATATGGTTCGAGCAGCGGTGTCTGCGCATTCGGACGGTTTTATTCAGAGGCTCTCGGACGGATATGACACGATGTTGACGGAGAACGCCGATAATCTGTCTGAGGGACAACGGCAGTTGTTGGCGATCACCCGGGTGATGCTGGCGGATCCGCCGATGTTGATCCTGGATGAAGCGACGAGCTCGGTGGACTCTCTGACCGAGAGGCGAATACGGGAAGCGTTTGATCGCCTGATGGAAGGTCGGACCGGATTTATCATCGCGCACCGGCTTTCGACGATCCGAAACGCGGATCTGATCCTGGTCATGCGGAACGGGTCGATCGAGGAGAAGGGAACACACGATGACCTGATGAGGCTCGGCGGTCTTTATGCTGAACTTTACGGAAGCGGAGCGGCCTGTGCTCCGTCGCCGTTCCCGGATTGAACAAAGATAAAAAAGTGTTACATTTGAACATGTAACCGCATACGGCCGTTTGTGCCGGGAAGCATTTTTCGAGAGGCAGGTGTAATCGATGAAGAAAACGCTCACTTTTTTCTGGCAATCGCAATTCTTCTGACATCCGTGCTGGCCGCTTCGTGCAGCAAAAAAATTCCGGATGATGACGACTTCGAGGATGTCCTGGAGGATTTTGACTTCGAAGTTTACGAAGTGAAGGACGGTCTGTCCAGGAAGGTGGACAAGCGCATCAATGCGTATGACGAAGATTATGATTTTGCCGCGTACTATATCGAATACGACGACAAAGACGACGCCAAGGATGAATTCGAGGATTTGTTGGACGACATCAAGGACGCGAAGAGGGACCGGGACTTCGAAGGGAAGATCAGCGAATCCGGTTTCGGAAATTATAACAAGTTGATTGTCAACGGTGATTTTGACGATTCGATCAATGAGATTCCCGAAGGAAGGTTTTACGGAGTGATATACAGAATCGACAATGTCGTTCTGGTTGTGGCTGCGATGGATAACGACAGGCGAGATATTAAGCAAGTTAACGAGATTCTAAAGAAGTTGGGATACTGATTTCCGACATCATGTTTTTCGAAAACGACTGTTCATTTATCAAATTCATGCTATAATCAAATAAGAAAATAACTTAAAATGCATAAGAGAAGGGGTGTTGTAATTGAAGTATACGAAGAGGATCCTTGTTCTGGTTTTGGCGTTTGCCATGATTTTTACGCTGGTTGCATGTGCCAAGAAGCCGATCGACTATAAGAAATTCAAGGACGTTCTGGAGGACAAGTTCGATTTTGACGTGACAAAGGGAAGTCCCGGCAAGGACATTGACAAGTATTATTATGCAAGCGATGAGGACGGAGATTATTTTGTCACTTATACGCTCTATGAAGATGCCGATGATGCGGAAGACGAAATCGAAGATTATCTTGACGAGATCAAGGACGCCAAGGATGATGACGAATTCGACGGGAAGATTTCCGAGAGCGGATCCGGAAAGTATAAGAAGATCGTCGTTAACGGTGAACATGAAGATGACGGTGATATGTATGCGGTGATCATCCGTTCGAACGACATGTTGATCATGGCCGGAACACAGAGCACCAAGAAGAGAGATGTCGCAGAGATCGATAAGATCGTCAAGGCGCTCGGATACTGATAAACATCCGAATTATCGATAAACAAGACCCGCTTGCCGGAAGGTGAGCGGGTCTTTTTCTGATTGGATTTGTCGATCCTTTTTGGATCGGATGGTCGAAAATGTGGTACAATTGATTTTGTTTTTGAATTATTGGAGGAATGATATGATCATGACAAAAAGAATAATTTCTATAGGTTTAATTCTCGGTCTTTTGATCGCCGTTTTATCCGGCTGTTCCGATAAAATGAACTCGGATCGGTTTGTTTCCGTTCTGTCCAAGAACGGGGTTTCCAATATGGTAATAAGTGAACCGGCGGACAAAGAAACGGGCGCAAAGGTCACATACGGAGAACACGTTATATCCGGCAATCGTATTATGTTCAGCCTGGGATCCTGGGGGACTGAAGAGGGAGCGATCCAATACTTCACGAAACAGAGGAATGCATTTGATTTCTTGCTTGAGGGTGAGGGGATGGAAGGAAACGTAGAAGACAAGAACTCCGAGGAATACTCCAAAGCGATCGCGCACATGTTGTTTCTGGACGACGACGGCCTGCAGAGCGGATTGTACTCAGTAATGATTCGTGAAGGAAATCAGGTCATAACAATCAATGCGATCGGGGACAATGAGGATGTTATTAAATTCGCGGACAAAGTAGTCAAAGATTTGGGCTATGGCGAGTAAGGCGGTCATCGCTTATGATCATTACGGTTACGCTGAATCCCGCCCGGGACCGTTTTGTTGCGGTTCGGGATTTTGTTGCGGGCGGGTTAAACCGAATTATTCATGATCGTGTTTTCACGGGCGGCAAAGGCAATAATGTCGCGGAAATCATCAGTCGAGTGGGTGTTCGATGTGTGGCTGCCGGCTTTTTGTCAGGCGAGTCGGGGCGGCTTCTGGAACGGGATTTGATGAATAAAGGCGTAGAGTGCTCGTTTGTGTACACTGAGGGAGAGACCCGAACCAATATCAAGATTATTGACCAAAGAACCCGGGTATGTACCGAACTCAATGAAGCCGGACCGGAAGCCTCAGTTGAAGATGTCAAACGATTGAAGCAGGTTCTTGCGAATCTTATCCGTAAAGGCGATGTGGTGGTTTTTTCCGGAAGCGTTCCGCAAGGTCTTCCGGATCATATTTACGCGCAATTAATAAGCGATGTGCAGGATCTCGGCGCAAAGACGATCCTGGACGCGGATGCAGCGTTGCTCCGTGAAGGGCTTTGCGCGAATCCTGATGCGATCAAACCCAACATAAACGAACTTTCCAGCCTTATCGGAGAAACAGTGATTACGCCCGAGAATGCGGTCGCCGTCGTGAAGGATTTGGGCTTGGCGAAGAAACGAAAAGTCCTCCTTTCCATGGGTGCGAACGGGGCGATGTTGTTTGAAGGTTCTTCGATTTGGGTCGCGGCTGCCCCGATGGTTTCCGTAGTGAGTACTGTCGGAGCCGGGGACGCAATGACGGCCGCGCTCGCGATCGGTTTGGCGGACGGCTTGAGCAACGAGGAAATTTTGAGTAACGCTGTCGCCTATGCCGCGACGGTAGTGATGTCGGAGCATTTTGAACACCTGAGTCATGAGACGATTTTTGAGCAACGGAAGAATATCCGAATACGCCGAATCGAAACGGACTGACAGACGCGGGCGGGTTTCACCGTGATCTTGTTATCGGTTATTTTCTCTTCCGGGTTCAACTGTACCGCTTACTGTCTGGACAGAACATATGTTCGGTGTTATAATGCCCTCATACCCGAACATACGTTCTTTGCGGAGGGTGCATTTATGGATATTCTCGAGAAGTTGGCCGTTTTATCGGATGCCGCAAAATATGATGTCGCCTGCACTTCCAGCGGAGTAGATCGAAACGGTCAAAGCGGCAAGATCGGAAGCGCCGCCGCTTGCGGCATATGTCACAGTTTTGCCGCGGACGGCCGGTGCATATCCCTTCTCAAGGTGTTGATGAGCAACTGCTGTGTTTACGATTGCAAGTACTGTGTCAATCGTGTTTCCGCGGATACGCCCCGCACTTCATTTACGCCCGACGAGCTGGCTGATCTGACGATTCAGTTTTACCGGAGGAACTACATCGAAGGGCTCTTTCTGAGCTCCGGAGTTCTCAAGAATCCCGACTATACCATGGAAAGAATGATCGAGGTCATTCGTCTTTTGCGCGAAAAATATAACTTCAACGGCTATGTTCATGTTAAGACCATCCCCGGCGCTGACCCATCGTTGGTCGATCGGATGGGGCTTCTGGCAGACCGAATGAGTGTGAATATCGAGCTTCCGACCGAAGCAAGCCTTCTGCGACTTGCGCCTCAGAAGAGTCCCAAGGCAGTGATCGATCCCATGAGCCGAATCAGTTCGCGCATTCGCGAAAATTCGTCGGAACGTTCCGCTTTTCGACACGCACCGAAATTTGCTCCCGCCGGCCAAAGCACACAGATGATCGTCGGAGCCAGTCCGGACAGTGACCTGAAAATTCTTCGACTTTCACAGGGCCTTTACCGTACCTACAGCCTGAAGAGGGTCTTTTTTTCGGCCTACACTCCGGTCGTCGAGGATAAAAACCTTCCTTCTCTGCTTACGGCTCCGCCGCTTTTACGCGAACACCGGTTGTATCAGGCGGACTGGCTGATGAGGTTTTACGGCTTTTCGGCGGAGGAAATCGTTTCGCCGAAGCATCCGAACCTCAGTCTGATCGTCGATCCGAAATGCAGTTGGGCCCTGCGGAACATGGACCGTTTCCCGGTGGAAATCAACAAGGCCTCCTACGAAACGTTGTTGCGGGTTCCGGGAATCGGTGTCACCGGGGCAAGGAGAATTATCCAAGCCAGACGCGCAGGAACCCTGGATTTTGACGGACTTCGCAAACTCGGCATCGTACTGAAGCGTGCCCGTTTTTTTATAACTTGTCGCGGCAAGTGCGATGAGGGAGTGGTCATCCATCCGGACGTAATCACGCGAAGTCTTTTGTCGAAAAGGGAACTGGAAATGTTACCGGCAATCCGGGGCGGACAAATTCGCTTTGAGGACGTTCCCGGGATTTCGGCAATCACGGGCGGACACCGACCCGAGAAACTTTACATTAGTGCCCAAACCACGATCGGAGAAGAAGATGAACAGCGAAACGAATTTGGTATATGTGTATGACGGAACGATCGAGGGCTTTTTGTGCTGTGTGTACGAGAGCTTTGTGAGGCGCCGCGTACCGAGTGTGATCAGTTGCGCGCGAGGGCAGACGATGTTTTTCGAGGAGACCGAATGGATTGCGACCGACATCGCGCACTCCGACAAGGTCTACGCATCCCTTGCGGAAAAAATCTGCCCCGAGGCCCAGGACTTCATTCGGCTCTCGTTTCTGACCCAAAGGGCCGACAAGGAAATTCTGATGTACCGGTTTATTTGTATCGGATATCGGGTGGGCAGAAAGGTATTGGATATGCTCACGGACGATACGGTGGGAACACTGATCAAAGCCGTTCGCAACTTACAACGGGAGGCGCACCTGTTGATGGGCTTCGTGCGCTTTACGATCTATGACGGAGTAATGGTTTCCTGCATATCCCCGAAGAACTCAGTCCTGCCGCTCCTATCGGATCACTTTTCCGACCGATATCCGGAAGAGTCGTTCCTGATTTACGACAAGACCCACCAAATGGCGGTGGTTCACAAGCCGGAAGGAACACTGCTCACGTCGATGCGGGAAATCGCTCTTCCGCCGATCGAAGATTCGGAGAAGGCGTATCGGACACTATGGCAGTGCTTTTATCAGACGATCGCCATCGAGGCCAGAGAGAATCCCAAATGCCGGCTGACGCACATGCCCCGGCGATTCTGGCACAATATGACGGAATTCGACCTGTGTACGGACCAAACGCCGGTGTCGACCGAGGTAACCGGCGAAGTCCCGGACGCGGTTCGTGAGTTCGAATAATTGAACGTCAGAAATTAAAATTATCCGGATCCGGGCCGAAGCGCTCGTTTCGGTTCAGGGCGCTGATTTCATTCATTTGCCGATCGTTCAAAGCAAAATCGAAAAGTGCCGCGTTCTCTGTGATTCGTTCCCTGCGGACGGATTTGGGAATCACGATATGCCCGCGTTGCAGGTGCCAGCGGAGGAGGACCTGTGCCGGCGTCCGGCCGATTTCCCCGGCGATTCGCACGATGGTCGGATTTGCGAGCAGGGCACCGCGACCGAGCGGGCTCCATGCTTCAATTGCGATGTTTTTTGAGCGAAAATACGCACAAACCTCATCCTGAGTCAGAAGAGGGTGCAATTCAATCTGATTGACGGCCGGTGTGACTGTAGCGGTTTGTTCGAGTGTATCCAGATGATGCGGATTGAAATTGCTAAGTCCGATTGACCGGATCAAGCCCTTCCCGTATAACTTCTCCATCACTGACCATGCGCGGACATAGCCCTCCCTGACCGGCCAGTGGATCAAGTATAAGTCGATATAGTCAAGCCCGAGGCTTCGGAGACTTCCATAGAATTCCTCCTCCTCGTTTCCGGCTCTCAGCGCCGGATTCCAGAGCTTTGTTGTCACGAAAATTTTCTCGCGGGGAATATTGCTCTCGCGAATTGCTTTCCCGACCGAAGTTTCGTTCTTGTATGCCTTGGCGGTGTCTATATGGCGATAACCGACATCTAATGCGGCACGGACCGCATATTCGGTTTCCGCGCCTTCGTCTGCCATGTAAACGCCCAACCCCAATTGCGGTATATGTACTCCGTTGTTCAGCGTGACTGCGGAATCGATTTTCATGAGTAATTCCTCCCGGTTTCATCAGCAGGTATCGTTGACGATCGTTTTGTGAAGTGTCCGTGGCTTGCTCCGCGGATCGCACAATAACAGCATGCCATGTTTTGCGGCGAAAAGGTCAATTGAATCATTTCTATTTTGTGAATTGTAATGGAACATGTACTGCCGCAGATAATGACTCGCGCGCGTGCTATACTGTAGGCAAGAATGAGCGGGAGGATAAATCCATAGTGCATCAGAAGGGGATTGCCTTGATCGGAATGCCCGGAATCGGGAAGAGTACAGTCGGCATATTGCTGGCCAATACTCTGGGCATGCGATTTGTCGATACGGACATCCTCATTCAGGAGAAAGAGGGTGCGACGCTGATCGATATCATTCGCGACCGGGGCATCGAGCGATTTCAGAGAATTGAGGAAGAGGTACTCTCAGGGCTTTCCGGTGATGGGACGGTGATTGCGACCGGCGGAAGTGCAGTGCTCCTGCCGGCTGCGATGAAACATCTCGCGGAGATCGCAGATATCGTTTATCTGGAGGCGGATTTGATGTTGATCCGCAAAAGGCTGTGGAATTTTAAAACGCGAGGTATCGTCTCGACCCCCGGAAAGACGATTACGGATATCTTCAATGAGCGCAGGCCGCTTTATCGAAAATACTCAAAAATCAAGGTTCGTGTACGGGGGAAAAAGCCCGGTCAAATTGTTTCCGAAATTGTTGACCGATTGAAAGAAACAGAGATGTCGGGCGGTTTGGGCGACGATGCATGATTCCTTTTGCGCGGCATGTAAGAGACGCCCGGTACGGCAAATTTGACGTTGCGGGAGCGATACGCGAGAATTTATCCCGGTCCGCCAAGGAGTTATGCGAGAGCGGGTTTGTCAGCCCTGATCAAGAATATCGGTCTGTCGGCGGGCCTCCATCGCCTTTTCGACCATCATGTCCTTGACCTTCATCAGTCGCGTGATCGCGCTGCGCTCGGTCTCGTCCAGCTTCATGGTGATGAAGCGGATGTTCTCAAGATATCCGGGGATCATGACGTGCTCGAGCGCGTTGACGCGCCGGCGGGTCTTCTCGATTTCCTGCGCCATCAGGTGCAGAGCCTTTTCCTTCTCGGCCAACCGGATCAACGGAGCGGTCAAATCCGACAGTGCCAGGACCGCCTCGTCGAGTTCGGAAGACGTGAAAGCGAAACCGTATGAGTAGATGTCGCCGGGATCCGCCGTCTTATATTTGACGTCGAAAAGCGGAACACGAACGCTCATGATGTTCTTTTCACCGACCTCCAGAGACATCTCCTGCTTATGGTAGAGCATGGAGGTCGCCATCGCTTCGTCGTTCATCAGAGCACGCGCGACGGACATGTGCCGGTTGGCCTCAAGGAGCGACTTCTCGACCTGGCGGCGGAGTTGTCGGACCTCCCGGACGGTCTCGAGGAACTGTCGCATCAGCTCGTCGCGCTTGTCCTTCAGAAGTTTGTGCCCGCGGCGCGCGGTAACGAGCCGCTTCTTCAAACGGGTCAGTTCCATGCGTGTCGGGTTGACGTGCGTTCCGGCCATCGGACAGTGTCTCCTTTATCTGTTATTCTTCGCTTCCGGCTTCATCGTAGTAGAGGTCCAGGATCTTATCGCTGATACGCTTCAACTCGCTTCTCGGGAGGATGCGAAGGAGCTTCCAGCCCAAGTCGAGCGTCTCCTCGATGGATCGGTCGGTCAAAAAGCCCTGCGAGACGTATTCCTTCTCGAAGGCGTCCGAAAAACGCGCGTACAGCTTGTCCATCTCCGTCAGTGCGGCCTCGCCCAGGATGACCATGAGCTCCTTGGCGTCCTTGCCGCGGGCATAGGCCGAAAAGAGCTGATTCATCGTGTTTGAGTGATCCTCTCTCGTCTTGCCCTCGCCGATACCCTTGTCCTTGAGTCGCGAAAGGGACGGAAGGACGTCGATCGGCGGAACGATACCTTTGCGGTGCAGTTCACGGCTCAGGATGATCTGACCTTCCGTGATATATCCGGTCAGGTCGGGAATCGGGTGGGTCTTGTCGTCTTCGGGCATCGAAAGGATCGGGATCAAGGTGATGCTTCCGCTCTTGCCCTTCTGGCGTCCCGCTCTCTCGTACAGAGACGCGAGGTCGGTATACATGTATCCGGGATATCCGCGGCGTCCGGGGACTTCCTTCCTGGCGGCGGAAACCTCGCGCAACGCATCGGCGTAGTTGGTGATGTCCGTAAGGATAACGAGGACGTGCATATCCATCATAAAGGCGAGGTATTCGGCCGCGGTCAGGGCCATTCGGGGCGTTGCGATACGTTCGATCGCCGGATCGTTCGCGAGGTTGATGAAGAGGACCGTTCGGTCGATCGCGCCGGTCTCGCGGAAGCTCTCCATAAAGAAGTTGGCTTCCTCAAAGGTGATGCCGATCGCGGCAAAAACGACGGCGAACGATTCGGTCGTTCCGCGTACCTTCGCCTGACGCGCGATCTGCGCGGCGAGGTTGGCGTGCGGCAGACCGCTTCCCGAGAAGATCGGGAGCTTCTGGCCGCGGACGAGGGTGTTCAAGCCGTCAATGGCGGAGACGCCGGTCTGGATGAACTCGTTCGGATAGTTTCTCGCGGCCGGATTCATCGGGGTCCCGTTAACATCCATGCGTTTGTCGGGGATGATCATCGGACCGCCGTCGATCGGGTTGCCCATGCCGTCGAAAATACGACCAAGCATGTCTCCGGAAACCGCGAGCTCCAGCTGTCTGCCGAGAAACCGAACTTTACTGTCGGCCAGATTGATGCCGGCACCGCTCTCGAAAAGCTGTACCAACGCATCACTGCCGTTGATCTCGAGCACTCTGCACCGGCGCTTCTCTCCGTTTGCCAGCTCGATCTCACCGAGCTCGTTATACGCGACATCCGAAACGCCGCGAACCAGCATTAAAGGGCCGGCGACCTCCTGGATCGTACGATATTCTTTAGGCATCAATCTTCCTCCTTGTCTAATATATCGGAGATTTCGTGCGCGAGTTGCGATTCGACGGAGGTCGCCTCGCCCTCAATGTCATTCTCGGGCGTGTACTTAAAGCGTCCGATCCGCTCCCGGACCGGCAGCGCGACAATTTTCTCAATGTCCGCGCCCAACGCCAGAGCGCTCGCGGCCTTATCATAAAAACCAAGGATCAGGCGCATCATCAGGTTCTGCTTCTTGAGTGAGCTGTAGGTGTCGACCTCGTGGAATGCCAGTTGGTGCAGGAAATCCTCGCGGATCGAACGCGCGACCTCCATCTTCAGACGATCCGCGGCGGAAAGTGCGTCCATACCGACGAGGCGGACGATCTCTTCAAGCTCGGCTTCCTCTTGAAGGATATGCAAAAATCGCGAGCGACACGTATTCCAATCCTCCGAGACGTTCTGATCGAACCAAGAGGAGAGCGAATCCGCGTACAAAGAGTAACTCGTGAGCCAGTTGATCGCCGGGAAATGGCGTTTGTAGGCCAACTGTGCGTCCAGCCCCCAGAATACCTTTACGATACGCAGTGTCGCCTGCGAGACCGGCTCGGAAATATCTCCGCCGGGAGGGGAGACGGCGCCGATCGCCGAAAGAGAGCCTTCGATATCCTCGCTTCCCAAGACGGAAACGCGTCCCGCGCGTTCATAAAACTGAGCCAGACGGCTGGCAAGATACGCGGGGTAACCTTCCTCGCCGGGCATTTCTTCGAGTCGGCCGGACATTTCGCGCAGAGCCTCGGCCCAGCGCGAGGTCGAATCGGCCATCAGGGCGACGGAATATCCCATGTCGCGGAAGTACTCCGCGATAGTGATTCCGGTATAAATCGAAGCCTCACGAGCGGCGACGGGCATGTCGGAAGTATTGGCGATCAACACGGTTCGCTTCATCAGGGATTCGCCGGTGGTCGGGTCGACCAGCTCCGGGAATTCGTTCAGGACGTCCGTCATCTCGTTGCCGCGCTCGCCGCAACCGATGTAGACGATGATGTCGGCCTGAGCCCATTTAGCCAGTTGATGCTGGGTGACGGTCTTGCCACTGCCGAACGGGCCGGGAATCGCCGCGACGCCCCCCTTAGCCAGCGGAAAAAGGCTGTCGATGACGCGCTGACCCGTGATCAGAGGCATCGTCGGAGCGTGCTTTTGTTTATAAGGTCTGCCGACTCGGACCGGCCAGCGATGATAGAGGAAAAGTTTGTGAACCTCTCCTTTATCGTCGACGAGCTCGCCGATCGGATTATCGAGCAGATAATCGCCGGAAGCGATGGACTTAACGGTTCCGGACAGCCCCGGCGGGACCAGGATCTTATGATTGACGATCCTTGTCTCGCGAACCTCGCCGAGTTTGTCGCCGCCTGTGACCTCTTGTCCGGGCTTCACTGCCGCGGTAAAGGCCCAGACGGTTTCACGATTCAGAGAAGGGATCTCGATACCGCGGGCCAGATTGTTTCCGGTTTGGCGACGGATCTCTTCCAGAGGTCTCTGGATCCCGTCGAAAATCCCGCCGATCAAGCCGGGCCCGAGCTCGACCGAGAGCGGAACGCCGGTCGATTCCACCGGTTCGCCCGGCTTCAGTCCCGAGGTTTCCTCATAGACTTGGATGGACGCGCGGTCTCCGTGCATCTCGATGATCTCTCCGATCAGCCGCTGATCGCTGACGCGGACGACGTCGAACATATTGGCGTCCCGCATTCCTTCGGCGATGACCAGAGGTCCCGATATTTTGCGAATGGATCCTTTACTCATGATCTGTCTCCTTTATGCATCTGCAAGAATATCGCTGCCGACGGCTTTTTCCACCGCGCGAGCGATTGCCCTCATGCCCAACCCGGTATTACCGGCCACGCCGGGGATCGGAACGATGACGGGAAGAGGGCGATCCTTATATTTCTCGATATCATCCTTCAAGCGGGACGCGAGGGACTCCGTGATATAGATCACCGCGAAATCCTGTGTCGCGAGATTGTGGAGCGTCGCCGCGGGGCTCTCCATTCGGTCCTCCGGGAAAATATGAATACCCAGAGAAGCGAATCCGTATATGCTGTCCCGGTCTCCCATTGCCGCGATCTTATACATAGAGCCTCCTTAAACGGGCGCGAATCTCCGGGGGGGTCAGCCCGGCCTGTTTTGCGGCCAAAATGATCCGGACGTTACGGATCTCCGCCTCTTTTCCCAACCAGAAGGCGACCAGCGGCGCCGTGCCCAAGGCGATATATCGTACATTTTCCAGCATGATCATGGTCTTATCGTCATACCAACGCTCAAACTCGGACGCAGAAGAGGATAAAATCAGGGCTCCTTCCCGGTATTCGGTCGTTTCCAGATAATCCAGAAGCGGGCGGACTCCCTCCGCGGCGCGCTCGATCAGCTCGGCGCGATTCAAGGTGTCGCAGGTGCCGATCGCACGGTCGATAAATTCGGAGCTTTTGCCGATCCTTGCCGCTCGAAAAGCAGTTTTGATATAGGTGACCGCGCAGAAGAACTCCGTTAACTTAATAATCAGAGGGTCTCCGCCGCGCTTGGCACACGAGAGAGTCTCGTCCAACGCAAGGCGGTCGGCGAGGATATCCGACAACTGGCCGTCTCCGGTATGTACGAGGATGTCGTACAATTCCGCTCCGAGCGAAGAAAAAGGCTCGGGGAGAAGGTCGAAGTGCTTCTCACTGATCGCTTTCTTGAGCGTATCCGCGGAGAGCGTGCACGGATAAACAAAATACGTATCCGCATCATAGTCGCTGAGAACGGATTTTATTCCGGCTTTCAGATTGTGAAAGTCATTTTTCAGTATGAACGGATGGAAAAGTGACGGGTCCGGCGCGACTTCGACCAAATAGTTCCAGGCTTCCAGGAGTTCGCGCGCAAGAATCGCGTTTGTATCCGTAATACCGTCCGGAACCGGCCAGCCCTTTGCCTCGAGAACAGCCAACGCCGAGCCGAATGAAGGCGCGGCGACCATCCGATCCAAATCGGATGGCTCGAGCGATTTCATCTGGCGCACACGTACGGCGGTCGCCGCGTAGGCGTAATGGGTTTCGTCTGCTTTTCGAGTCAAGTGATTAACCTTCCGTTCCGTCCGGATCACACCGGAACATGATTAAGAGAACAGATGACGATTGATCAAATCGCGGATCTCGTCGAGGTGTTCATAGATAATGGCGTCCACAGTACCGTTATACTCGATCGGCCCGCAGCGCAGGATACAGCCCGCTTCAAAATCGCCCGGCCGGTCCGAGATCCGGATTCCGACGGAAATACGTGCAATACGCTTCGAAAAATCATCCGAAATCGAGGAGAGATCGCGAGCGTTCAGGATCAGCTGACAATCGTCCGTCAGTTCGGAGGCGTGAGATCGGACGAAACGCTCGATCATTTGCTCGTTCTCCGATGGAGAAAGAGACATCGCCCGGGTACGCGCTATCGCAAGCACCTCGTCGATGAGCGCGACCCGCTCTTCCAAGAGGCGTTTCTTGGACTCGGATTCCGCGGAGGATCGGCTCTTCGCTGCGAGGAGATCCAGAGCGGCCTTCTCGGCGGCGAGCAATTCGGATACCTCTTGGGCGGCTTCTTCTTGCTTGCGGACGAGGATCGCCTGAGCTTCCTTTTCGGCACGCGATACACGCGTAGAAGCCGCCGTTTGGGCATCATTGATGATTTGAGTCAAAATATTGTCAAGTCCCGACATAGTTATCTCCGTTCGTTTCGATTAAGCGCCGGTGATGGCGGGAATGTTCATGACCATTAAGAGTGATGCGATGAAGCAAAGCAACGCATAGAATTCAACCAGTGTGGCGGAAATGATCGCCTTGGTCGAATCGGAGTATTTCTTGGCGACGACAGTTACGCCGGTGACAGCGACTCGCGCCTGAAGGATCGCGGATGTAAGCCCTCCGAACGCGACCGG
>LSQX01343593.1_pt1 | contig 18439 bp, 14 predicted proteins | sample 654561 | NCBI WGS metagenome assembly LSQX01 (sample SAMN04489861, study PRJNA283612) | anaerobic digester metagenome | isolation source: 4 biogas reactors fed with cattle manure at either 37C or 55C with and... | place: Denmark: Kongens Lyngby | collected 2014
TGGCGTCAATATCAAAGGTAACCTCTATCTGAGGCACACCCCTCGGTGCCGGTGGGATGCCGGTTAACTGGAACCTGCCCAGCGTAACGTTTCCGGCTGCCATCGGCCTTTCTCCCTGCAGAACGTGTACGTCAACGCTGGTCTGCCCATCGGCTGCGGTGGAGAAAATCTGGCTCTTCTTGGTGGGGATGGTTGTGTTCCTTTCAATAAGCTTTGTGAACACGCCCCCTAAGGTCTCTATGCCGAGGGAAAGCGGTGTAACGTCTAAAAGCACAATATCCTTTACCTCGCCGGTCAGCACCCCTGCCTGGATAGCCGCCCCTACTGCAACGCATTCGTCCGGGTTTATACCTTTATAGGGTTCCTTTCCCGTTATCTTCTTGACTGCTTCCTGTACCGCCGGTATTCTGGTGGAACCTCCCACAAGAATTATCTTGTCCAGCTGGCCTGCGCTCAGTCCCGCATCCTTTAGGGCCTTCCTCATGGGTTCCATGGTGGCCTCCACAAGGTCCGCCGTCAGTTCCTCAAACTTCGACCGCGTAAGGGTCATATCCAGGTGTTTGGGTCCCGTCGCGTCGGCGGTTATAAAGGGAAGGTTTATGTTGGTGGACAGCACGCCGGACAATTCTTTCTTGGCCTTTTCCGCCTCGTCCTTAAGCCTTTGCAGGGCTGTTCTGTCCTTTTTCAGGTCTATGCCTTGCTCCTTTTCAAACTCCGCCGCCAGGTAGTCTATTATCCTCTCGTCGAAGTCATCGCCGCCAAGCTTGTTGTTACCGCTGGTGGCCAGCACCTCAAAAACACCATCCCCAAGCTCCAGTATGGACACGTCAAAGGTACCGCCGCCCAGGTCGAATACCAGTATTTTCTGGTTTTCACCCTTTTCCAGGCCGTAGGCAAGGGACGCTGCTGTGGGCTCGTTTATTATCCTAAGCACCTCAAGTCCGGCTATCCTGCCCGCATCCTTGGTAGCCTGCCGCTGGCTGTCGGTAAAATACGCCGGGGTGGTTATAACCGCCTTTGTTACTTTTTCTCCCAGGTAACTCTCCGCATCGGATTTTAGCTTTTGCAGCACCATTGCGGATATTTCCTGCGGTGTGTATTCCTTACCGTTTAATGTAACCTTTTTATCACTGCCCATTAGCCTTTTTATCGAACCAACGGTACCGTCGGGGTTTGTTATCGCCTGTCTTTTGGCCACCTGCCCCACCATTCTTTCGCCGCTCTTTGAAAAAGCCACCACCGACGGAGTTGTTCTACTACCTTCGGCGTTGGTGATTACCGTCGGCTCCCCGCCCTCCATGATAGCAACACACGAGTTGGTGGTCCCTAAATCTATTCCTATTACTTTTCCCATTCTAGAATCTCCTCCCATACTATAATGCTACTTTTACAATGCTGGGCCTTAAGACCCTTGTTTTTATCATATACCCCTTCTGGAGCACCTCCAGAACGGTACCCTCTTCCTTGTCGGTGTCCTTCACTTGCATAACGGCATGATGGAAGTTAGGGTCAAACTTTTCGCCCTCGGCGGGTATCTCTTCCACATGGTATTTAGACAGTATTTCCCTAAGCTGTTTGACCACCATCTCTATACCTTCCCTAAGGGACGCACTGCCACAGTCACAGTCCTGGCCTGCCGCCGAAAGGGCCGCCCTTTCCATATTGTCCAGCACGCCAAGGAAATCAAGTATAATCTCCCCGGCAACATACCCATACATCTCTTCCTTTTCCCTTGCGATTCGCTTTCTGTAATTATCAAAATCAGCCTGTAGCCTTAACAGGCGATTGTAGTATTCCTCGTTTTTTTCCTTAAGTTCCTCAAGCTGTCCCTGTACGGTTTGGCCCTCCGCCGCTTCTCCGTCCAGCCCTTTCCCGGCGGCCTCGGTATCACCATCTGACCCTTTCGAAGAGCACTCCCTTGATTTGCCTTGCTCTTTACCGTTTCTTTCTCCGGTTTCCTGCTCCTTTTCTTTTAAATCCTTGTCCTTGTCCTCCACTGTGCATCACCCTCATTCTATGTTTTGTTACTCCGGTTACTTATCCATCATACCCGTTATATAGCCTGAAATAAACTCCAGCACCGCCACCACCCTGTCGTATTCCATCCTGGTGGGACCTATGACTCCTATCCTGCCTATTTCTCTGCCTCCCACCCTGCAGGATGCAGTAACAAGGCTGCAGTCCTTCATATAGACATTGTCCATCTCGCTTCCTATACTGACCACCACTCCCTTTCCTCCAATCCTTCTTATAATGTCCATGAGTTGCTCCTTTTCCTCAATAATCTCCATAAGGCTCTTTGCCTTGGATATGTCCGAGTACTCGGGGAAATTGAACAGGTTGCTCATGCCATCTGCGTATACATCATCTCCCCCGACTATGCTTAAACCTTCCATAAGCATCGGGATGAGGCTGTCCAGCTGGCTGTACCGGTAGGCCAGTTTTTTGTAGTCCTCGGAGGCTATGCAGTGGTTGAGCTCTTCGATGGTCATGCCTCCGAACTTGTCATTTGCCACCCTGGTAAGGCTCTCAAGGTACTCAGCGGTAACAGTATCAGCGGTCTTTATTATGGTGTTCTTCACTATACCGTTGTCGGTCACTATAACTGCCACAAGCCTGTTACTGTCAAGTTGGATAAAATGTATATGCCTCAGCCTGCAGTCAATAAGATTTGAATTTATCACAAGCGAAGTATACCTTGTAAGCTGGGACAGAATCCTGGCGGTTTTCCTTATGATACTCTCTATTTCGTCCATCCTCTCCCCCAGTTCCCTTATAATTATCTCCTGCTCTTTTCGCGGCAGGTTCCTTATCTGCATCAATCGGTCCACGTATAGCCTGTAGGCCCTCTCGGAGGGCACTCTGCCCGCCGATGTGTGGGGCTGCTCAAGATAACCCATTTCCTCCAAATCCGACATCTCGTTTCTTATGGTAGCCGAACTGATGCCCAGCTTGTACTTCTTGGCAATGGTCCTGGACCCAATGGGCTGCGCCGTTGAGATGTAGTCCGCTATTACGGCCTGAAGTATTTTTAGTTTCCTGTCATCTACCAGCATTTAATCACCCCTCTTTGTTAGCACTCTCCTTTAAGGAGTGCTAACCGCTATGCCATAAAAATATCATTGGTACTTTTTTTTGTCAATAGTTTTTTTCTGTTATATTAGGAATTGTACAAAAACCCTGTTGGATAGGTCTATTCCCCTGGGAGTAAGCCAAAGACCCCTACCGTCGGTCTCTATAAGCCCGTCCCTTTGCAGTCCTTTAAGCTGTTCACCGTAAAGCGTCCGGATATCTTCGCCAAACCTTCGCTCAAACTCTCTAAAACTTACACCCCACCGGGTGCGCAGCTTAAGGAATATGGTTTCGAACATCTCCTCATCGGCAGAAAGCGTCTCGGAACCCTCCACCGGTGGCAGACCTTTTTTAAGCATATTGCAGTACCTATGTATGTCGGCAGTATTCCACCGTCTCACCCCACCGTCGTAGGAATGGGCGGCGGCACCGACGCCTACATAGGGACGGTTGTCCCAGTAGGCCAGGTTGTGGATGCATTCCCTGCCTTTTTGCGCGAAATTGGAAATCTCGTACCTACCGTAGCCCTTGTTCCCCAGGTATTCCACCGCGTAATGATACATATCCCTGTCAAGGTCAGGGTCGGGCTTTTGGATAACACCCTCCGACAGCATCCGGTGAAATTCCGTACCCTCCTCAATCTTAAGCGAGTAACAGGAAATATGCTCTGGCCGGAGGTCTGTGACCGCTTCAAGGGTTTTTGACCAGCTTTCCATGGTCTGGCCGGGAATGCCAAATATAAGGTCAATGTTTATATTGTCAAAACCTTTTCTTCTTGCCCGCCGATAGCTTTGAACAAAATCCTCCCGGTCGTGGACCCTGCCCAATACCTTAAGCTCGGAGTTATCCCAGCTCTGCAGCCCTATGCTAAGCCGTTTTATTCCCCTTTCCTTAAGACATATAAGCATTTCCTCGGACAGTGTCCCTGGGTTTGCTTCGATGCTTGCCTCAACGCAGCGGCTTGTATCAAAGCAGAGGCCTATTCCCTCAAGGATTCGGGATACAAAAGTCGGGTCCATACAGGTGGGGGTACCCCCTCCTATATAGACCGTCCGAAGAGTTCTTCCTCGGTACATCTCCATCTCGGCAAGCAGGGCCTTTACATAATCCTCCTGCATATCCTCCATGCCGGGGAAAGATACAAAGTCGCAGTAATGGCATTTTTTTATACAAAAGGGAATGTGTACGTACAGTGAGCATTCCATCGGCTTTCCTCCGTTAATTGAGTTTAAGAACCGACATGAAGGCCTCCTGGGGAACTTCCACGCTCCCTACCTGCCTCATCCTCTTTTTGCCTTCCTTCTGCTTTTCAAGCAGCTTTCTCTTCCTTGTTACGTCCCCGCCGTAGCACTTTGCCAGCACGTCCTTCCGAAGGGCCTTTATGGTCTCCCGTGCTATTATCTTATTGCCAATGGTTGCCTGGATGGGTACCTCAAACATGTGCCTGGGTATAGACTCCTTCAGTTTTTCCGCTATGGCCCTTCCCCTTGCGTAGGCCTTGTCTTTGTGAACTATAAAGCTTAGCGCATCCACCGGCTCGGAGTTTAGCAGTATATCCAGTTTTACCAAATCAGCCTCCTGGTAGCCCTTGAACTCGTAATCGAAGGAGGCGTATCCCCGGGTACGGGACTTTAGCACATCGAAAAAATCGTATATTATCTCGTTTAGCGGCATTTCGTACTCTAGCACAACCCTGGTTTCCTCCAGGTACTTCATGTCCTTGAAAATGCCCCTTCGCTCCTGGCATAATTCCATTATCGGACCCACGTACTCGGTGGGCACCATAATCGAAGCGTTTACTATAGGCTCCTTCATGTATTCGATATTGTTGGCCTCGGGCAGGTTTGTGGGGTTGTCTATCGCAACCTCCTCACCGCTTGTTGTCTTGACCTTATATATTACGCTGGGGGCGGTGGTGACTATGTCCAGGTCATATTCCCTCTCCAGTCGTTCCTGAACAACCTCCATATGCAAAAGCCCCAGGAAACCGCATCTGAAACCAAAGCCCAGGGCTGCAGAGGTCTCCGCCTCAAAGCTAAGGGATGCATCGTTAAGCTGCAACTTTTCCAGGGCTTCTCTTAAGGCTTCATAGTCCGACCCGTCGGCAGGATATATACCGCAAAATACCATAGAGTTCATCCTCTTGTAACCCGGTAGCGGCTGGTCGGTGGGGTTGTCCGCATCGGTCATGGTATCCCCCACTCTGGTGTCCCTTACGTTTTTTATGCTGGCAGCAACAAAGCCCACCGAGCCCGCCTTCAGTTCATCGACGGGGGTGAGAGCTGGCGTGAATATGCCCACCTGGTCTACCTCAAAGGTCTTTCCGGTTGACACCATCTTAATGTCCATCCCCGGCTTTACCGCCCCTTCAAACACCCTTACGTAGGATATGGCACCCCTGTAACTGTCATAATAGGAATCGAAAATAAGTGCCTTAAGGGGCGCGTTTTCATAACCGGAGGGGGGTGGTATCTTTGCCACCACCGCTTCAAGCACCTCTTCAATATTGGTGCCCTCCTTAGCGGAAATAAGGGGCGCATCCGAGGCGTCAATGCCTAGAATGTCCTCTATTTCCTGCTTCACCCTGTCGGGATGGGCACTGGGCAGGTCTATTTTGTTAATCACCGGCACTATTTCCAGATTGTTTTCCAGAGCGAGGTACAGGTTGGCTAAGGTCTGAGCCTCTATGCCCTGGGAGGCGTCCACTACCAGCAGTGCTCCCTCGCAGGCCGCGAGGCTCCTTGACACCTCGTAGGTAAAGTCTACATGGCCCGGCGTGTCTATTAGATTTAGAATGTATTCCTTACCGTCCCTGGCTTTGTATACAAGCTGCACCGTCTGGAGCTTTATTGTGATGCCCCGTTCCCTTTCAAGGTCCATGTTGTCCAGGATTTGGTCCCGCATTTCCCTTTTGGTGAGCATCCCGGTGCTTTCTATAAGCCTGTCCGCCAGGGTTGATTTACCGTGGTCTATGTGGGCAATGATACAGAAATTACGTATATTCTTATGTTTGTGCATAGCTTAGCATTCCTCCTAAGTTTGGAGACATACCTCATGCTACAGAGACCTACCCTGATGTAGAGGTGTGTCCCGGCTCAATAGCTTGTTAATCGGGAACATTCATTTGAGATGTGCGAAGTGTGATGCAGGAAGTGTGAGCATAAGCCGTTTCCTAGGGCAACACTGAAATCCCACATCTCTCATCTCACCTCACACATCACAACAAGGTGTGTCCCCTTTCCTTTATTAACCCATTTAATTATTATAGCATAAGGAAAAATAGTAATACAATGCAGGCGGATGATTTTAGGAATAGGCCGACGTTTCGTTAAATCCGCACCATCTCGCCGGATTCGTTTCGGAATATATTTAATTGTTCCCTCTGCGATACTTGCCTTACATGACCTGCTGTATACATGATATCAACAACAGCCGCAAAACTAAACCCCTCACTGGCTTAATCCTCAAATAAATAAAAAACCGCCCCACAAAGGCGACCACTGAAAAAGTCCATTTTTGTCATCCTGAGCTATGCGAAGGACCTTGCGACAGCGAAGGACCTTTAAGTTTTTTAAAACATAAGATTCTTCACTATGTTCAGAATGACAAGCAAAAAAGCGTAGTTTTTCAGCAGTCTCCCACAAAGGCAGCGTACAAAAAACTATTATAATATTGGGCTGTAAATTACCAGCTGCGAACTAATACCTGTGTTCTGTGTGTCCTGTGAACCGCGGGGAACCGCGAGAACCGTCCCCATTGGTTTACCTAGCAAAAATTTTTGCCAACCTACCCTTTAGCGTCTCGTAAGCCCTAGCCCATTCACTCTTATTAATGGATACTTCACTGCCTGCAAACTCCAGCTTTATTACCTGCCCGTCAACTCCGTACACCCCAAATATAGGCCGGTCATTCCCCCTGCCCATCATTTCCCGAAGGCTGCCATCCACAACCGCAAGGCCGCAGCAAAAAAGCGTAAGGCACAGCATAAGGCCTACAAAAGCCTTAAGTCTTAGTTTCCTTTTATACCTTCTTTTCTCCAGTCTGCCCACCGTGCTCCCCTCTTGTCCATATGTTTTTTACTAAGTAAATGGTATCCCAAACAAGGCTTTTTATTCCTTTATCTCGTTAATGGCTTCGGCAATGGCCTTTGCCAGATACGGGACGGAAGCCAGCGCCTCTTCCATTGTGTTGGCGTTGCTTCCCACCTCAACCAGTGCCGAATAATCGGACAACTGTTGGTTGTACTGACCGGTTCGCTTTTCCAGAACCCTGCGGCATAGCCCCGGACACTGATTGTTTATCTTATTCTTCAAAAGCTCTGCAAATTTCCGTGTCTCTGCGCTATTGGGCGTGTCCGGTCCCCACACCAGCATAAGCCGGGCAATGTCCTGTCCCCCCACCCTCATGGCGGACAATACACGGGCACTTTGCTCCTCCCCCCGGTTTCTCATGGGAAAAGCGTCCCGGTGCAGGTCCAGTACCACCTTTATAGAAGGGTGTTCCGCCATTACCCTGCGGACGGAATTAAGGGACCTTGAATAGGCCGGTGTGAACTCCGGATAATCGTGAAAGGTTGTGATGTGTATAGTCTTTATTTCATACTGGGACTGCAGTACCTCCCGAAGTTCCCTGCCCACCCTTACCACCGAATACCTGGCATCAACGGTCCTGTCCACGTCTGTGGGGGTATAGTTATAGGCTTTGGATGGCCTGTAGGCCTCCGAGGTATGGGTGTGATAGATAAGCACCACCGGCTGCTCCATATCCAGTTGGGTCCTGGTAGGGTTTTGGAACTGTCTTCCGTCTTCTCCTGTTTTTCCTTCAAAGACAGTATCTATCTCAATTTCGCCCGGGCTGTATTGGTTTAGTATATCCTTTAAGTCCTCCTCCGGGTCGTAGGGGTTGCCCCGGTTTACACCCGCCGAGGTGCCCCTGCTGGATATGGGCAGGTCGTAACTTCCCATTATGGGCAGCTCCGCAACTATAAGACGCTTGGGATCCCTGTAGTTCCAATTGGTGACCATCCTTATGAGTGACCTGAAAAAGGAATCGTTCCTATCTCTTCTCTCAGTCCCTATGGCAGGGAAGGCCCTGTCCAGCACTGACCGTAATAGGCTATCCACCAGCTGCTGTCCGTCACCGGAGATTTCGCTGCCCTGCTGCGAAAAAACTTCCATGGCGTACCAGCTTAAGTACATGCTCCTTATGCCCGCAAATAAGGCCAGAAGGCCTATGATTACTATTATGACCGCACTCCATTTACCCGGCTTTATCGCCTTTATCCTTATCAACCTGAGTACCCCTCTCTTTTCGTTACGGCTTTTGTTCAACTATAAAAATATATTCCTGCGGGCCATCCAATATGTTTACCTATATGAAAAGGCACCGTTTTTTTAAGTACCGGTGCCTTATACTTAGTTTATGAACCTATCTACATCGCCCGGGCCGATGGAGGGATGAAGATAGATGTTCAGACCGTTGGCGAGTATCTTTGACATATCGTTGACCATGTCGTCAATTTCCTTCGGGGTCACCATAAGGCCTCCTACATTGGGGTCCAGTACCTCCCGGATTAGATTGTACCGGTCCTCTCCTTTCATGTTCTGGAGCACCTGGTAGAATTCCATCCCCTCGTCCGCCTGCTTAAGCATTGTGTCCACCACCATATCTATGGTGTCGCTGGCCATGGTGGCCGCGTCCACCACCGTGGGCACTCCTATTGCTATAACGGGGACACCCAGGGTCTCATGGTTAAGCTCTTTCCGTTTGTTGCCCACTCCCGAACCGGGGCTTATACCGGTGTCCGCTATCTGTATGGTAACGTTTATTCTTTCCATTTTCCTTGAGGCGAGGGCGTCTATCGCGATTACCCTGTCCGGCTTGATTTTGGATACAATACCTTCTATTATCTCCCCCGTCTCTATGCCGGTTATACCAAGCACCCCCGGAGAAATGGCACAGACCGATGAGACACCCTCATCCACCTGGTCGGGGAGGTACTCAAAAACATGCCTTGTTACCATAAGATGCGATACTGTCTTTGGACCTAAGGAATCGGGAGTTACGTTCCAGTTACCCAGCCCCACCACTAAGGTTGTGCTGTCCCTGTCAGCAGGAGCTATCCTTTGTAATTCCTCACCCAACGTCCTGCTTGCGTCTTCATATACATCCCTGTCTCTATTCCTGATACCGTCCGCCTCAATGGTAATGTAATTGCCGACGGGCTTGTTCATAATCCGCGCGCCAACTTCCTGCTGTATGTTTACCCTGGTAACCTTTATCCCCTTTGTCTCGGAAACGTCAACCTCCACCCCGGGAATTTCCTTATCTTTATCCTCCCTATACATATCCCTTGCTTCCACCGCAAGGTCGGTTCTTTTATTGAACATGCCGCACCTCCTAAGGTCTATATATAACATGTTTAAAACCTTACATCCCTTAGCGTGTCATCCTGAGCGACCGCCTGTCGTAAAGGGCGGCACCCTGTCATCCTGAGCCTCCCCCTTTCATCCTGAGTGCAGCGAAGGACCTTGTGCCTGCCTCCAGTAAAGATTCTTCGGGCTTCGCCCTCTTAAGCGCCAGATAAAGGTATGTAATATTATTAGTACGTTATATGTAGCTTAAACATCTGCAGAATAAAAACACAGTATTGTCAAACATTAATACTGTGTATAGGTTTGGCTAAGGCTTCCCTTTTTATTCAACACGGCTTGCATTTTGCAAACCGTCATGGTAAAATATCACTTGTTAATCCCGCAAAAGGGGGTGAAAGAAATGGCAAATATCAAATCTTCAGAAAAAAGAGCAAGGATTGCAAGGGTAAGAACGGCCAGAAACAAGTCTTATAAGTCCGCGGTTAAGTCCGCCACCAAAAGGTTTGAAGCGGCAATAAACGCAGGCGACGAGCAGCAGGCCAGGGAGGCTTTTGTAAAGGTGGAAAAGCAACTGGACAAGGCGGCAACCAAGGGCATTATTCATAAAAACACCGTAGCCAGGAAAAAATCCAAACTTGCAAAGAAGCTAAACAACGCAATGTAGGCGCAGAAAAATAAGCGTACATGTTACCGTACGCTTTTTTGATTCCAATAATTTTAAAGGCTGGCTATCAAAAGCTCCAGGGCAAGCCAGGGCTCTATTCTACCGCTTTTAATACGGATATCGACTTCACCACATTCCTTCAAAGCCTTTTTTAGGTCCTCCCGGGTGAAATTGGCTGTCTGTCTCATCAAAGAATCCGCCACAAAGGGTGGAAGCTGGAGTTTGGACGCCACCGCCCTGCCCGAGTATCCCATTCCCTTCATATACGACGCCTGCAGCAGCAGCCGGAACTGTCTTGCCACCATAAAGAGTACCCTAACCGGCGGTTCTCCGCTTCGCCTAATGTCCTCCAAAAGCCCTACAGCCCTTGAAATGTCCCTGCCGCCTATGGAGTCAACAAGCTTGAATATGTTTGTGTCCAGGTTTTCCGGGGCAAGGGCTTCAATATCCTCCTTTGTTATAATATCCCTGCCTTCGCAGTACTCTACCACCTTTTCAATTTCGTTGGCGATTCCCTCCAGCGTTTTATCCGAATCCCGGTCCAGGTACCCGGTAAGGGCAATAAACCGCTTAAGCACCGCCGGGGAAATCTTCTTGCCGCTCCCGGCAAATCGCTTGGCGACCCATTTTTCTAAAATGTGGGGTTTAAGTCTGCCAAACTCAACCACATTGCCCACCGACTTAGCGGTTTTCATGACCTTTGTCCTCATATCGGGGCTGGTTTTGGTGGTAATTACAAGGCAAGTATACCCGGGAAGGCTTTCAAAACAGCTCTGCAGCTTTTCTATATCTTCCTTGGAAAAACCTTTCCTGCCTGAGGTTGTGAAAACAGCGTTGTTTACTATTACAAGTCTCCTTTCGTTCATAAAGGGCAGCGTCTCACAGGTGTTTATTATGCTGTCCGCCGCTACGGTGCTACCGTCCATTACGGTAAAATTTAGCTGCTCCTTGGAGGCAGGTATGAGCATTTCCTTAATCCTTCCCACCGCTTCCCTTATCAGAAAGTCCTCGGGGCCGTAAAAAATGTAAAGGTTCCCCACCTCGCCCCGCTTCAAATCGTTAAATAGTTTATTCATGTCCATAGATTATCCCACCCCCAGCTTGTGCATAAGGTGCGTCTACAGCGCTGTAATCATCGCGCCCCTTTTTTGGAATCAGTGTATTCCCAAAGCAGCAATACAATGGTAGCAGCAGTGTAGTAAGCAACAAAGAAGAATGGTCCGGCCTTTTCAACACTTATGCTGCCATAGGGTAGCGCACCGGTAATGTCTATTATCAGGTTCATTGTTTTAATTATTATACCATTTAGCCAAATAATAGTGTAGTACAGTGGTATCCGCAAAGGAAACAGGAAAAGATAGGCCACCGTAAGCCAAAGCACCAGCCCCGCCAGCGGTACCGCCAGTATATTGGCCAGTACTGAAGCCGGGGCAAAGCTGCCGAAATAATGAATAAGCAGCGGTAGCACCAGAACCTGGGAAGACAGCGTTATGGAAATCGCCGCAGAAAGGTACCTGCCCATAAAGGCCAGCAACCGCTCAAATGCCCTATAAAACAATGCAATTCCCAGGCAGGCAAGAAAGGACAGTTGAAAGGAAACGCTGTATATAACATAGGGTTTAAAAGCTGTAAGCAGGAAGGCGGCAAGGAAAAGGGATGTAAGAGTATCCTGTTTCCTGCTGGTGGCCGCCGCAAGCATAACCACCCCCATCATCACCGAGGCCCGTACCACCGAAGGGGTAAGCCCCACCATGAAGGAAAAAAATATAAGTAGGCCGCATACTATAAGTAGCCTTTCCACGCCTAAAAGTCCGGCTTTTTTCAAAACCCATAAAAGAACCGCGCAAATAATACCCACATGCAGCCCGGACACCGCCAAGAGATGTGATATACCCACCGCCGAGAACCTCTGCTTTGTCTCCTCGCCAACTTCCCTGCCTCCCAGCAAAAGGCCCTTCATTATCTCACCCTGTTGCGGCGGTACGGCATCGGCCTCCAGCTTTGACCTAATCCAGCCGGCTGCCTGATAGCTGTAGCGTTTTATCGAAATGGGCTTTGCACCGGTTATCTCCAAATGATAGGGCGTTGAGTAAAGCAGCGCCTCGGCACCCAGTCCCCGGCAGTAATCCCTGTATCCTACGTTGGTGGGTATTTTTAGCTGACCTTCTATCTCCACACCGTCCCCAACCGATATGGTCCCTACGTATCCATTGGGATAAACCATCAGCTTGGCCCTGTACCCGGTTTTCATTCCATCTACCACAAGGCTGTCCACGTCCATAAGGAAACAATCCTCCCGAATGAGCGGCTCCACCCATCCTTTTACCGTAACCCATCTGCCCGCATGGCTGTGCACCGCCCCAGCCCCCTCTCGGTACAGTGCAAAGCTTGTAACTCCAAGGCAGAAGAACGAAAGCGCCGTCAGCAGGTAAATCCACCCCCGGGGCGAAAAAACAAAAAGGAGACCTATCACCACCACCGCCTGGAGGATTAGAACCCAAAGCCCCTTCCCCCAGGCAAGGCATAAGACCCCTCCCAGAAAATAGCAAACAATAGCAAACACAAGTTTTCGTTTCATTTCCATCACGTTTTTCTGGTCTCTGCCCACCAGAGATCCATACTTCATTACCTCAACACGAAACATGTAATCATCACTAAAAGTACATTATCACCGAGGCCAACCCCGTATTAATGATATGGCTTACGCCAAACAAGCTACAATATTTTCCGGTTCAATAATATTAATTATATCAGAGACATGATTTCCTTTCCATTGTATATTCAGCTTTTCTTTGCAAAACTCCTATCAGGGGTAAACCCCTGTATTAACCAATATAGTAATTATGACAAACCCACAAGTCAAGAGTTTTACAGTTTATTAATAGCCGGACCGTCTACATGGCAAAAATAAGCCTTGTTAGCCAAAAAAGCACCGTAGGACACAGCAAACATCCAAGACCCGTATAAAACGTTGCTGTCATTGCGCCATAGGGAACAAGTCTTGTATCGGTCGCTGCCAATCCCGCTGCCGTTCCGCTGGTGGTACCCATCAAACCGCCATAAATCATGGCAGCTTTCGGAGTAGTTAACCCAATTCTCTTTGCAGCAAATGGCGTTATCACCATAACCGCAACGGATTTTACCACTCCGGCAGCTATTGAAATTGTAATCACCGTAGAACTGGCACCTAAAGCCGTACCAGTAACCGGCCCCACCACAAATGTTGCCGCTCCGGCTGCTATAGTGGTAATACTCACCGCATCTTTATAGCCGAAACAAACAGCAACTATTGCTCCCGTTAGGAAAGCTGATATTACTCCCAGTATTAGTGATACAACCCCGATAAGTCCACATTTTTTGATTTCAGAAAGTGTTACACCATAGGCAGTAGATACGATGGTAAAATCACGCAGCATAGAGCCTCCGAGCACACCTACACCGGCAAAGGCCGCGATATCGGCAATACCCTTATCCCCACCGGTTACAACGCCTCCTATATAGGCAAGGACAAGTCCCAAAAGTACAGCGATAGCAGAACTATGTATCCTACCCTTTGTTATATGCTTTGAAATAATTGTAGAAAACCACATCAATACTCCGATTACAAGAAAAGACATCACAAACCCGTTTTTAATCATTATGTTTTGGGCAATTTCGATAATGTTACTCAATTTTCAGCAACCTCCAATTCCTCATCCACTTCATAAGACTGAAATACCTTATTCAGTGACGGCAGAATGATAAAGCTTGTCATAACTGCAAGAAGCCCTGCCAGTATGGCAATGGGTCCTCCCGACACTGCCTGAACAACATTCTGCGATGCAGTCATTGCCGCTACCACCGGAATGAACATGCTCTGCCAGTACTTCAGACCTTTGGTGGTGGTTTCCGATAATTTGCTTCCATACAAATCGGAACCGGTAATAAGAATAAGAAAAAGCATTGCAAATCCAACGCCTCCTACATTGGAATCGACGCCCATTAGCTGTCCCAAAACATCACCAATAAAGTTTCCGACGAACATGCAAGCTGATATTATTGCTACTCCATATATGGTCATGGCTTTTCTCCTTTGTTGAAACTTGTTGTTTTTTATGTAAATGTAATACTATTAATGCGTTTTAATAGTTACATAGTATTCTTTTTGTTTCTCTTCTTACTTCTCTTTATTTTCATCTAATACATAATAAATAAGAGGCCTGGAATTCCAGTCCGATTAATCCCAGACCTCTTATAGTAAAATCATAAGAATATCTATTGATATCCGTTAATTATAAATATATCCCGGCTCCGGGTCCAAGCGGCAAGCCAAGCAGCATCCAGATAATCAACTGAAGCGTTAGCGTTACTGCTAATGCCATGCTGAAAGGAAGCGTCATTGATATAAGTGTTCCCATACCGATTTCCGGATCCTCATCGCGCTTATACTGGTTCATAATGCCAAGAATAATGGGAAGGAAGTAGTTTATAGGCGCAATGGGATTGGTGATTGAATCGCCTATACGATAAGCAATCTGGGTAAGTGCCGGGGAGAAACCGAGAACCGAAAACATCGGAACAAATATAGGTGCCAGAATCAACCACTTGGAAGAGCCGCTGGTCATAAACAGGTTACAGAAACCACACAGGATAATAAACGCAATTGCAAGAGGTATCCCTGTGAAGTTGATACTCTGCAGTAACTCCGCTCCTTTGACCGCCAAAATATTGGCCAGTTTGGATGCGTTAAAGAATTGTATAAACAGCGAAGCAGGAAACGCTACAACAAAGAATGATATGGACCCTTTTAGGCCGTTACCCATGAATTTCGGAATATCCGATTGCTTCTTGATAGCACCCGAACCAACACCGTAAGCAGAACCAACCACTACAAAGGCAATGAAGAGAACCGCCACAACACTGTCAATAAGCGGAGAGGAGGGAACTAAAGTGCCATCCTCGGCACGGAAAAACGCGTTGCTTGGAACGGTCAATGCAAGCATAATAACTAGGAATATTATTAATGCAATACCGGCAAATTTAAGACCTCTCTTTTCTTCATTGGTGACCGTTTCGTCAATGTCCCTGCTGACGCCACCAAATTTCATAATCTTTGGCATAACTCTTTCGGTAACAAATGTAATAGTGATTGCAGCTACAAAGGTTGCAACAATCATGAAGAAGTAGTTAATCATGGGATTAGTCGGGGCACTGATACCCATACCTTCTGCAGCAGATTTAGTAATACCCGATACCAATACATCGGTACCACTTAGAATCAGGTTGGCACCAAAACCGCCATGGGCGGCCGCATAACCTGTTACCGCGCCAAGGATTGGATTTCGGCCCAGCGATGCAAACAATGCCGCGCCTATTGTGGCTCCAAACACAATACCTGCGTTTGAGGCTAAATTAGCACACACACCTATTATTGCCAGCATAAAAGTAATTGTTACCGGTGGGGCACCTAGCAGAGTTCTCTTCATAAAGGCATTAAACAATCCTGTATCCTGGGCGAAGCCTATGGCCAGCATCATAACCATTACAAGACCTAAAGGTGCGAACCCTGTATAAGTTCCTACCAGACCCTTAAGAACGCTTTTTATGTATTCCGCATCAAGCAGATTTTTAACCGCAACCGTGGTTTCCTGCATTTCTCCGCCGCCCGAAGTAGCTGCAGTGTAAGTAACCGACACGCCACTCATCAATGCAGAAAGCGCGAGAACAATAACCATTAAATATACGAATAGAAAAAAGGGATGAGGGAGTTTGTTTCCGGCCTTTTCCACTGCATTAATAAAACGTACAAAACCGCCTGTCTTCTTAACCTCCGTACTAGTGTTCAATGCTTTACCTCCTTTATATTATTTTTTTATTTGTTCGGCATACTGGGCAATCATCTGTTCAACCATCTCTCCGGAACGAATAAGGTCATCAACCTCCACATACTCGTTAGAAGTATGGTTGGCACCATATCCGGTCGCAAGTCCAATACACTCAATACCATTGGCATTGAAGCGATTTGCATCCATTCCTCCGCCACCACGGTCAATAATCATATCAATTCCCATTTTTTTGAACACTCTTCTCATAAGGCTGATAGCCTTGCCATCCTCTTTGACATTGAAGCACTTATAGTTTAATAAAACATCGGTTTTAACTGTGGCTCCGGTACCTTCTACCGCTTTCTTACAGTGGTCAACAAAATACCTGCAATATTCCTCAAGCTTGTCATGGTTTAGGCTCCGTGTTTCACCCGTTACCAATGCATAATCACATACGATATTGGTTGCTTCCCCACCGGCTCTGAATATGGCATAATTAGCGGTGCTTTCATCGTCAAGGCGTCCGTCTTTTATGTCCGCCAGAATCCTAGCTGTCGCTATGATTGCATTAACACCCTTTTCAGGAGCATTCCCTGCATGGGAAGCCTTGCCGAATACTTCAAGCTTCAATTGTGCCTTTGAAGGGGCAGTCTTTATTATGCGGCCGATTCTTCCTGGAGAATCCAGTGCATAGCCAAACTCTGACTGAAACTTGGAAAAGTTAAGGTATTTGCTGCCTGATACTCCCTTTTCCTCGCATACTGTAAATACTATCTCAACTCTTGGGTGTGGTTTACCGCTTTCCTTTATCCTTCTTACACCATCCAGAATGGCAACAACCCCGGAAATATCGTCTGCCGCAAGGATTGTGGTTCCGTCGCTTACTATACGCGAACCGTCAATTCTTGGTTTTATACCATACCCATTTGCTACACGGTCAAGATGTGCAGATAGCAGAATCGCCCCTTCAAGTTCCCCTTCCAAAACGGCAAGTATATTTCCCGCATTTCCCTTAAGATGAATTGCCGCATCATCCTCTTCAACCCGACAGCCAATTGCTACAAGTTTTGCTTTGACGATATCGGCGATTTCCCGTTCGTTTCTGGAAGCAGTATCAATACGAACCAACTCACAAAACTCATCGACTATACGATGCTCTGCCATATAATTCACCCCTCTCCGTCATAATGTGTTAAACTTTGTCTTCTTTATCATATATCAGTTTTGAAAAAAGATATATCCCATATAACTTGCACATAATTAGGAATTAATAGACTAAATTAATTTGTAGAATAGAATCAAAAAGCACCTTTGAGTTGTTATCTCATGGTGCTTTGTCACATCCTTATACACCAGGATTTTATTCAGGGAAACCAAGTTTTAGGCGTATCAAGCGGCTGGGCCGACCGGTTTTAGGCGAAGGCTGTTTTCCTACAACCTTAGCATATCCCCCTTCCTCTAACTTTAACAGCAAACGGTTTACACTGTTGTGTGTCATGTTGCAGGCCTGGGCAAGCTCCTTTGGAGTGATTATATCGCTACCACACTGCCTTATGGCTTTTTCCAGATTATACAGTTTACTCATACCTATACCGGTGCGCTGTGAGACCTCGTAAAGATGCTTATCCAAAACTTCATCATCGGCGTTTTTCCCCACATCGGTTATTGGACCTACCATTTGGTGATCGTCCTTGACAATAAAGAAGCAATTCATACCGCATTTCTCGGCCCTCCTCTGACCTATCTTTGCGTTATACTTCGCATCTATGGGAGTTTTCCCTAAACCTATGCCTATGGATATGTTTTTCACCCCATCTAATATTCCAATGCTGTGCAGTATTTTAAAGAACGAGAAACCGTTAGTTTCAGCTTCTACCACTGCCTTGGTTGTATAGATATGGTAAACCCCGCTTTCATAAAGTTCAACCGCTGCTCCTATGCGCTGCGCAAAAGCATAGATCGTTTCGGTCACCTTGTTGCGATTCATAAACATGCGTAGTTCACTTTTACCATACAACGAGTTTTCAATGGTAAAGCTAACGCCAATTACTATTACTGAAATCTTGTTTTCTTCGTTGAGTATGAGTTGATGGAAAAGTCGCATTTTATTAATCTGCTGTATTATTAACTCTGCTGTGGGGGAAAGCTTGACTGCGGGTACATTCTCCAGTCTTAATAATTTCTGTATCCTTTTCAAACCTGTGACGCAAACATTTGACTTGCCTGACTGGTAGTTATCACAATGAAACTCAGCAACTTCCATCTCATAATCCTCACTAAATATGCTGTAAGGCGATGCAATTATCTTCACACTGGCTTCTGTAAGTCCTATTTCTGCATAGGCTTTCCGGATAAACTGTTCATCGTAGCTATCTACACTAATACTGCTTATATCATAATTATTTATATGCGCAGCCTTAAGAAGCGCACACAGAAAAGAAGTTGTATTGCGGGGAAGGTATTCCCACTGCTTTGTGGGACTTAAATACTTGCTGGCATAGTTAAAGGGAGTAGTACCGGTAAAC
>LSQX01338927.1_pt1 | contig 18437 bp, 15 predicted proteins | sample 654561 | NCBI WGS metagenome assembly LSQX01 (sample SAMN04489861, study PRJNA283612) | anaerobic digester metagenome | isolation source: 4 biogas reactors fed with cattle manure at either 37C or 55C with and... | place: Denmark: Kongens Lyngby | collected 2014
CGCTAATAGTATTGCAATGAAAATGAAGGCAGATATTTTTTTTAACATTTCGACCTCTTTTTATGTTTTTTTACATTTTTTAACTTTTGTTTTCAAATTACAATTTAATTCTTAGTAAAAAAACAATTTTTTTATTTTCACGATATTCATTCTTTTTAAATTCATTTAATTGCTTGCCTAATATTTTGTTAGCCTTTTATCTTTAAAGTTTCAGTATTTTTTATTAATTTTAATAAAAATAAAACGTTATAAACTAAAAATTATGGAAATAATAAGACATCCAATTAAGCCGGAAAAAGGGAAAGCTTGGCATCTTTATATGCACCCATATTTTACTAAGCAAGCATCAAACGTAGTTAGAGATTACATTGAGCATTTTACAAAAGAAGGCGATACTGTGCTTGACCCTTTTGCTGGAACCGGGGTAACTGCAATTGAAGCACTTTCATTGAGAAGGAAGGCTATTGCAGTGGATTTGAACCCGCTTGCCTGCTTTATTACCGAACAGACCGCAGCACAAGTTGACACAAATTTGCTCAATAAGGAGTTTAATCGAATAGAAAAGAAAATTGGGGATTTAATTACAAAATATGACAGTATGAGTGATGAAGAAGCGGAGGCTACCCCAATAAAATATTGGTATCCCAAAGGAATCAGATTGCCCAAAAATACAGACAAAGGCTATGATTTCGTTGAACAACTTTGGACAAAACGGCAACTACTCGGACTTTCTACTCTTTGGAATGAAATCACTAAGATCAAAAATGAAGCTATTCGCGAGCAGCTTAAGCTTATTTTTTCTGCCACTATTTCAAGAGTAAACATCACCTATAATTTAAGCATGAGCAGGCAGAAAGAAGGGAAAATTAGACTTGGGGACGGAGGAGCGGCAATTTTTGCCCAATACAGATATTGGATTCCAAAAAACATAATTGAAATAAAAGTGTGGGAGAGCTTCAAGCGCCGTTTTAAATTAATTCTCCGTGGCAAGGAAAAATGGAACGAAATAACAGATGGCTTTTCAGTAAAAGATAATTTAACCGTAATTAATGCTTCTGTGCTGGATTTGGAGCAATTTATCGAAACAAAATCTATTGATTATATATACACAGACCCACCTTATGGCGGGAATATAGCTTATTTGGACTTGTCAACAATGTGGAATGCTTGGCTCGGCTTTGAAATTAATGAACAAACGCGGCAAAATGAAATTATTGAAGGAGGCGATTTAGAGAAAACCCAAAAAGATTATGAAAAACTTTTCAGCAATAGCTTTGAGGCAATGAGTCAAGTGATTAAAAAGGACGGCTGGCTATCGCTTGTTTTTGCACATAAAAAATTAGAATATTGGAACTTAATAATAGATTCAAATGAAGAAAGCGGGATGGAGTTCAAGGGTTCTGTTTATCAACCCACTAATAATTCTTCAATTCATTATAAGAAAAACCCGGCAAACGTTCTTTGTAGTCAGCGAATTGCAAATTTCCAAAAAACTTATGACCGAGCAAAAAAGGAAAAGCCAGACGATTTAAAAAAATTCATTATCAATGAACTGGAAAGAGCTATCATTGAGCAAAATGGAGCTGCGATTGACCTTATTTACCAAAGAATTTTGGATAAATTGCTGAACAACAACACAATCCACGAGGCAAAGAAAAAAGGCTATCTTCGCTTAGAAAATATTTTGGAATCCTCCGGGCTTTTTTTTTATGATTACGATAATAGTTTATATTACGTAAAAGATCAAGGAAGCAAATACCTGAGCTACCAAAGAGAGTATTTTAAAAATCGCGATGAGCTAAAAATTTACTTAAAAAGTCTTTTAGCAAAAAGCAAAGGTATGACGCTTGACGAGATTCATAAGGAGATTTTTGAAATATACAATGAAGAAAAGAAATTCCCTATCGACCAGCTACATTGCGATTTAGACGAAATCTTAAATGAAATTGCTTATAAAGGCAATCACAACAGCACTAAATGGTTTTTGAAAACTGGCGAGCAAACTCAAATGGATTTCGGCTCTGAAATTCTAAAAAAATTAGTGAAAATTAAAACTTCAAGCGGCTCGCACTCAGAAACTATTTTCCGCTTAGTCCAAATTGGGAAATATTTGAACTTTAACTGCTGGATTGGAAAAAGAGAACAATCAATAGATGAGTTTCAAGGAGTAAAATTTTCCGATTTATCTATAAGCGATTTGCCGCTTCAATGCCCTGAGGAACACCAGTTGAAAAGCATAAGCCAAATTGATGTTATTTGGTTCGACAAAATGAACAATCCTCGATATGCTTTTGAAGTTGAAGAATCTACTAATATTTTAACGGGTTTCGAGCGATTTGTAAATCTGCTAAAAAAAGACCATAGCCTTGCAAATAAAATTTTCATCATTGCGCCAAAATCAAGAAAAAGAAAGATTTCTACTGTTTTCAAAAAATCCTCATACATTGGCGCCCCCTTGTATCTTGAAAATAAAGTAGAATTGATTTTCAAAGAAGAACTTTATAAATTTTACGACAAGCACATTGAAAAAAACTTCAAGGAAAGCGATATTTTTAGAATATGTGAAAAAATCGAGTAGGTTTTTATGATTGTCAATAACGTCTTTGCCGCCGCTGGCGTTTATAAAATCGCACCAGCTACCTTTTTCAAAGGGGGAGATAGAACAGCAGCGTCTTTCTGAACGAAGTGAAGAATCCAGAAATGACCCCCCACAGCTACCTTTTTCAAAGGGGGAGACTTTTTAAGAGAGAAATACAGGACTGTTCTTTGTCCCCCGCTGGCGGGGGTAGGGGGTGGATCTTTATACGTTATAATTACTTAGTGCTTTTTATTACAGCCCTTTTTAATATAAATTTTTAATTAACTCTTTGCTAAAAAAAATAGAATAATGATAACAAAGAAATTAATCCACCCCCTTTATCCCCGCCAGCGGGGGATAATTCAATAAATGAAAAATCAAGCAATCCTTCAATCAAGCAAATCAAGGTTCAGATACTCTGGATTCCTCGCTGCGCTCGGAATGACCATACAAGATTTATCCTCCGCCAGCGGGAGGTAAATTCTTTTATCATCTTCATTTAAATAAAGCTATTGTTTAATTGGAGGGCAAAAAAGCTATTCTAAATGTGGCTTAAGGAATAATAAAGTCCAGCCCATTCGTCTTCAAATATTTCTTCTTTTAAGGCAAAGCCAAGCTCGGTTGCTTTGTTTTTTATATCTTCAAGATCATATTTCAATATACCCGAAAGTATTAAATCGCCTTTTCTGCGTTTTAAAGCATTATAGAATTTTGGAAGCGAGGGCAATAGCAAGCTACTGAAAAGATTAGCAGTTATGCCATCAAACTCTGAAATTTTGTAAGTTTCTATATCTGCCTCAAAAATTTCAATTTTATCTTCTACCCCATTTAGCTTTGCATTTTCGATTGCATTGTCAATAGCCCAATAATTATTGTCGAATGCAAGAATTTTTTTTGCGCCAAGTTTTGCTGCTAAAATCGCAAGTACTCCTGTTCCCGTGCCAACGTCAAGCCATTTGCTGTTTTCCTTTAATGCGTTTTCAAGCAATTTGCAAGAAAGCCTTGTGCTTGAATGCTCTCCAGTCCCAAAAGACATTTTGGGGTTGATGATGAGCTTAATCTCAGTTTCCAACTTATCTAAATGAACGGAAGGAGAAATCCCAACCCTTTTAGAAACAATGAATGGTTTTAAATTCTTTTCCCACTCTTCGTTCCAATTTTTTTCGTGTATCTTTTCTTCTTTCTCAATACTCGCTATGCTTGAAACAGATTTCATCGACTCATAAAAAAGCTCTTTAATCCTTTCCCACTCCTTTAACTTAAAGCACACTATTAGCTTATCAAATTGCTCTTCAACACCAGTAAAATTGAAATTATAAAGCATTCCATAAAATATTTCAAACATCTCTGCTTTTACAGAAATATGAATATTTATATACATTTCCCTTTTCATACTAAAAATAACTTGTAAAATCAAACTAACAATTATAAATTGTATTTATCTATGTTGCAAAATTATAAAAAAATATGAACGAAGCAAACTTGTGTGAAAAGTTGAAAAAAATTAAATTATTGGCAATGGATGTAGACGGAACTATGACGAATAGCACTGTGTATTATTCAAAAAATGGCGAGGAGCTGAAGCGCTTTTGCATAAGAGATGGAATGGGAATCGAGCTTTTAAGACGCGAAGGAATAAAAACTGCAATCATAACAAGCGAAAATTCTCCGATTGTAACAGCAAGAGCAAACAAATTGAGAATAGAGCATTTGTTTTTTGGCTCTCGCAATAAAAAAAGAGACATTGAGCAACTTGCAGCACAATTAGAAATTGGAGTTGATGAAATTGCATTCATCGGCGATGACGTCAACGATTTGCAGGCAATACAAACAGCTGGAATCGGCGCCTGCCCAAGCGATGCAAACGAGTCGATTAAAGAAAATGCAGACTATATTTGCGATGCAAAAGGCGGCGAGGGCGCCATTAGAGAAATAATAGAAAAAATTTTATTATCTCAAAAAAAATCAATATCTTTGCCAGAAAGTTGGTAATAATAAATATTTGGAGGAAATATGTCAGAACAACAAAATTCGAACTACCTAAAGGGTTTAGTAATTGGCTCTCTAATCGGCGGCGCAGTCGGAGCTATAACAGCCCTATTGCTCGCTCCTAAGTCTGGACGCGAGCTTCGCGAGGATATCGCAAACCGCTCCTCAGAACTATATGGAAAAGCTTCAGAATATTACAACGAGGTAGAAGGAAAAGTTAGCCAAGCTGCCTCAGAAGCTTATAGCCAAGGCAAAGAAAAGGCACAGGGCTATTTCAGCAGCGCTAAAGAGCAAGCAACTAACTTTATTCAAAACACCGGGAAAGTGTATCAAGACACAAAAGCAAAAGTCGAGCAGACAAAAGATCTAGTTCAAGATAAAATTGAGCATCTTCGCGAGGCTGCTAAAGCAAGTGCTGAAGCATTTAAAGAAGAGATGAAAAGCCCGCTTGAAGAAGAAGAAAAAAGTTAGAGCGTTTTAAAAAACCTGCTAACTATCGCACATAATAGATCATCGGGCTGCTTTGCAGTCCGATGGCTCTTAGTTCGCTCTTAAAAAAGATTTTTTATTAATAAAAGAATGTTAATTATGGACTTATCAGCTATTTTTGAAATACTAACTATCATTGCTATTGTTACCTTTATTGTGCTCGCGATCTACGTAATGGTAACCCTCAATTCTGCAACAAAGCTAATTGACGAGGCATCGAAATCATTAGAAAGACTTTCAAGCAATTTAACTGAATCTATTAAGCAGATACAAATCGACACCACAGAGCTGAAAGAAAGGCTCTGCAGCTCATTAGAAAGCGTTGATAAGTTAGCTGTAAATTTGAATACAAGCACTGAAAAAATAGGGAATGAGATTGATAGGTATATAGAAGCGGTTTCGCCTTTTAATAATTTAATAAAAAATTCATATAACAAAGTTGCTGCTCCGCTTAGCACAGCTGCAGTAACTATATCTGCGGTCTCGAAGGCAATCAATACTTTTTATCAGCATATTTCAAAGAAAAAACTGAATAAGAGCTAATCGTTTGAAACAATTTTATTTAGGGACTTTTTTAATTGCTCGTCTTTTTCTAATTGAATCAAGTCCTTTATTCTTTTTAATAGCTGCTTGTCTCTATCGCTTTGCTTGTAAATATTGAAAAGGCTTAGAAGAATGTCTTTTTTGATTAAATTTCCTTTGCTTCCAAGGTGAATATTACTCGTCCAATTTTTTTCTAACTCTGCCGCTATCCTATCGCGGTTTTCTTTGCTATGAACGGCTAATTTCCAAACACACTGAATTGTCTGCCTTGAACAAATAAATTTTTTGTCATTAAAATGCTGGAAAAAATTGCCAAGAATTTGAGAACTGTAGTTTTGATAATCGCTTTTACTGATATTTGCTAAAAGCATAATTCCGATACTTCTTTGGTAAGAATTATCTGACTTTAATTTAGAAAGCAAGTCTGACCAATAATCGTAAACCCAATCAACCTTTTCTTCGCTAATCATCATTAGCTCTTGAAAAGAGCTATAACGAAGCTTATCGTCCTTGCTGTTCAAATCATCGAAAAGCCCTTCTATTCTATTTTTATTCATATTAAATTTTTGAAAAATTGATCTAGCGTTTTTAATCTTTCAATGATTTAGACGCTCAAAGAAATGAATCCCCAATTAAGGAAGACCTTTATTTAAATGGTGATAACAAAAGGACTTGGAAAGAAATCCCCCCTACCCCCTTTTTCAAAGGGGGAGATTCTTTTTAGGTGGGAAACATAGAACAGTCCTGTGTCCCCCGCTGGCGGGGGAAAATTCAATAAATGAAAAATCAAGCAATCTTTTAATCAAGCAAATCACGGTTCAGATATTCTGGATTCTTCGCTGCGCTAAGAATGACTGCGCCATTCTTTCTCCCACTTTGAAAAAGGGGGACGGGGGGATTTCTGGATTCTTCGCTGCGATAAGAATGACTGCGCCATTCTTTCTCCACCTTTGAAAAAGGGGGACGGGGGAATTTTCTTCACGACAGCGGGAGAAAAGATGCCATTGGCAATTTATTCCATAAAAAGAAATTGCTTCCATTTCTCTTCAACTTTACCTACATTTTGACGAATGAAAATAATGTGGTTTGGGCGCCTTGGAACTTTGATTAGCTTCATATTGGCTTCTTCTGGAGTGCGATTTCCTTTTTTATTGTTACATTTTTTACAAGCGGCAACAAGGTTTTCCCAAGAATCGCTACCACCACGGGATTTTGGAATTATATGATCTATTGTCAGCTCAGTCTTCTTCTCGCCACAATACTGACAATGGTTTTCATCGCGGCGCAGAACGTTTTTTCGCGAAAGCTCAATTTTCTTATAAGGCACTCTGATATAATTAGAAAGCCTAATAACGCTTGGAAAAGGATAGCAGCGAGACACAGAGCGAACGTATCTGTCCTCCCTTTCTTCTATCAGCTCCGCTTTAGTTAAAAAAAGAAGCAGCACAGCTTTTTTCGTGCTGCAAATGGTTACTGGCTCATACCCTTGATTAAGAACTAATACCCTGCTGTTGTTTAAAGAACCATTGCGTTTAGACTGCTCTGGCTTAGCTCGAAAATCATTTGCAGTTTTATTGATCCCCAAATTCAAATAACTATTGAATTCTAATTTCCTCCTCGCTCAAATTTATTGATTTTTTTAGTTATTATTAAAATTAAGAAAATAAATGGAATAAAACAAGGAAAAAATGTTATAATTGGCTAATCCAATGCTTTTTTTTATAATAAATATATCATTTTCAAGCATTAATCGTTAAATTGCAATTTTACTTTAACGAAGCTTAAAATGAAAAATCAAGAGCAAAATTATATTTACGGAAGAAACCCAGTTATTGAAGCAATCAGAGCAAACGCCCAAATTGAAAAGATTTACATTCAATTTGGGGTAGACGAAAAACTAAGAGACGACATAAAAATTAAGGCAAAAAGAAAGAAAATTAGCTGCTCGCAAATCGACAAGCAAAAATTTTTAGCATTAGAAAAAGAAATAACTGGGAAAAATCATATTTCACAAGGGATTATCGCAATTAAAGGAATTATAAAATACCTTGCTCTTGATGAGCTGATTGCACTTGCTTTTGAAAAATCGAAAAATCCCATAGTCCTTTTGCTCGATGAAATAAACGACCCACATAACCTTGGCGCCATTGCTCGGACAGCAGAATGCACTGGCAGCGCGGGAATCATAGTGAGTGAAAGGAATTCCGCACCAATCAGCCCAACTGCTATAAAAGCCTCCGCTGGCGCGTTAGAGTATTTAGGGGTAGCTAAGTGTTCAAGCAGCATTCAAACAATAGAGACCTTAAAAGAAAATGGCTTTTGGATAATCGGAACCGATTTAGATGCAGAAACACTGCACAATCAAATTGAATATGAAATGCCAATCTGCCTTGTTTTGGGGAACGAAGGGAAAGGGCTTAGCAAAGCAATTCTCAAGCACTGCGACTTTGTTATAAAAGTTCCAATTCTTGGGAAAGTGCAATCTTTAAACGTCTCGGTCTCGGCTGGTGTTATGCTTTACGAAATATTAAGTAAAAGAAAATGACAATCTGAACCTTGATTTTCTTCACGACAGCTGCGGACAAAGGGCTTGTTTTTATTTGCTTTTTAAAAAAATATTTATTATTTTTATATGAATAAAATGAGGAGCTGAATGCTAACAATTTCAAAAATAAAACCAGATTATATCTATCGGGATAACAAAATTATTGCTGCAGTTATTGATATATTTAACGAAATACTTGAAAAAATAGAAGACGATGAAGATATTGCATATTTAAAGGAAGCAAGAAAGCGGCAATTGAATTTTAGAAAGTTCAGCGATTATGTCGATGAAAAACAAGATATATGATATATTCATCGCATAAGAGTTGGAGATTATAGGGTGGTTTATGAAATTAATGATGCCGAAAGCTACATTAATGTAATGATTGTAAGACACAGAAAAGAAGCCTACAATTAGAGCAATCGCACTTTGTATGATAATTATTTGATAGCTGCAAAGCAACGAAATATCCACCCCCTGCCCCCGCCAGCGGGGGACGGTGCCGTCACTCTGAACGTAGTGAAGAGTCCAGAAATATTTCCAATAACGCAATCACTATGGATTCTTCGCTGCGCTCAGAATGACTTCGCCATTCTTTCTCCCCCCTTGAAAAAGGAAAAGGGAGGATAATCATATTATTGGCAACAAGCCCTTTCATAAATATTAAAAAAACAATCAATTTTTTCTGAAAAATATATGTTTATTCCCACAACAAAAGAAGAGCTAATCGCACTGGGCTGGAATTCGCTGGACATTATACTTGTCTCTGGAGATACATACATTGATAGCTATTTCGATGGCATTGCCCTAATTGGTAAATTGTTATTAAGCAAGGGCTATAAAGTGGGAATTATCGCGCAACCAGAAACGACCGGCAGTCAATGTATTATGCGACTTGGTGAGCCAAATCTTTTTTGGGGTGTTAGCGCGGGATGCGTTGACTCGATGGTCGCAAACTATACCGCTCTTTTAAAAAAAAGAAGAACAGATGATTTAACTCCCGGTGCTTTAAACAATCGCCGTCCCGATAGAGCCACCCTTATTTATACAAATTTAATTCAACGCTTTTCTACTAAAAAACGACCTATTATCCTTGGCGGAATTGAGGCGAGTCTACGCCGAATTGCCCACTACGACTATTGGAGCGATAAAATTCGCCGTTCCATACTCCTTGATTCAAAAGCAGATGCCTTAGTTTATGGAATGGGTGAAAAGACAATCATCGAGCTTGCACAAAAAACAAAAAATGCTGTTGACTGGACTGACACTAAGGGCATTTGCTATCTTTCTAATGAAAAACCAAGGAATGCTATTGAATTGCCAAGTTTTGAGCAAGTTCAAAAGGACAAGGACAGCTTTATAAAAATGTTCAATCTTTTTTATAAAACCAATAAAATTCAAAGCGAGGAGCAGCTTTTTCAACAGCACTCAAATCGTTTTTTAATTCATAACCCTCCGCAAAGCCCTCCCAGTCAAGATGAATTAGATTCATATTACGAATTGGATTTTGAGCGAGATGTCCACCCTTTTTACAAAAAGCAAGGTAAGGTTAAAGCCTTAGAAACGATTAAATTCTCAATCTGCTCGCATCGCGGCTGCTTTGGCGAATGCAATTTTTGCAGCATTGCTATCCACCAAGGGAATAAAATCATAAACAGAAGCAAGGAATCCATTATAAATGAAGCAAAAAAATTGAGCAACAAACCCGATTTTAAAGGCAATATTTCTGACCTTGGAGGACCATCGGCAAATATGTTTGGAATGAACTGCAAATCAACTAAGAAAAATTTTAAGTGCGAAAAAAACTGCATAAGCCCGAATGTTTGTAAGAATCTGAATAATAGCCATTTTGAATTGATTAACCTTTTAAAAGAACTGAGGCAATTGCAAAAAATCAAAAATATTTTCATTGGCTCTGGCATACGTTTCGAGCTTGTTTTTTCTGACAAGCAAAATGGAATCAAGTATTTAAGCGATATTATTGAGCACCACGTTTCGGGTCAAATGAAAATTGCGCCTGAGCATATTTCAAGGCAAGTTCTAAAAGCAATGGGAAAGGAATCCGAATATTCTGTCTTAGATTTCAAAAATGAGTTCTATAAAATTAATAAAAAGATTGGGAAAAAGCAGTTTTTAACATATTATTTTATTGCAGCTCATCCCGCTTGCTATGAAGCTGATATGATTCAATTAAGAAATTTCATAAAAAAAGACTTAAAAATTAATCCAGAACAAGTTCAGATTTTCACCCCAACACCTTCAAGCTACTCAACTTTAATGTATTACACAGAAAAATCACATTTAACAAACGAAAATATTTTCGTAGAAAAGAGCTTAAAGAAAAAGAGGGAACAAAAAGAAATGATAACAAAATAAAAAACCCCCTTTAAAAGGGGGCTAATTTTTAAAATAAAATTAAGCTGGAACACAGCAATCAACTGGGCAAACCGCAGCGCATTGTGGTTCATCAAAATGTCCAACGCATTCAACACATACGTCTGGGTCAATTACAAATATAGAATCACCTTCAGAAATTGCCTCAACTGGGCATTCAGATTCGCATGCCGCACAGCTTATGCAATCTTCCGTTATTTTGTAAGCCATTTTCTACTCCAATTATTAAAATAATTATTTGCTTCTTGTTAAACAAAATCAAAATTAACAAAATAATTCAAATCAAAAAAATTATTTATCGCTTTTATTATAAAAATATTCTTCCCAATTAACTAATGGCGATAAAAATGAACTGTCTATGTGCGTCCCTATCGTTGGCATCGGAGACCATAGTTTAAATTTTTTACCAAAAAGGGCATAAAATGGCGTATAAATCCATACTTTTAAAAGAATTTTTAAATTGAGCGAATCCTTGAATAGAGATTGGGAAAAAAGTGGGATATTGCAGATATTCTTCTTTGTTAGAACAAGCCAAATACTGGCATCATAATTCTTTTTTGTGTAAGTCAATAGCACTCTTTTTGCTTTTTTTAGCGTTTCTTTTCGCGTTATAAAAGTCATACAAGTCGCTGGAACTGTCCGCCAATAGCGATTATTGTGTATTCTAAATTGCGATTTGCTTTCCTGTATTTTATTTGTGTAATAATCTAAATGGTCGTAAACAGAAAGAAAATCCACATCATCATAATTTTTTATAAATTCAGTTAATTCATAAAAGCAATTTGGCAAATAAAAATAATCATCTTCAGCAAACATAATGAACTCGCTTTCATTTTGAGAAAGCAATATATCAATTTGCTTTTTAAAAGTCAAGGCATTGCCCACTGCCTTAGTTTCAATAAATTCCATAGAAGATGAGTCGAAATTGCTTAAAAAAATGTCTTTATATTCCTCAGGGCAGGCGTCTAAAATCACATAGAATTTTACCTTCAATTTCCCGGCAATCGAGCTAACAAGCGATTTAAAGCAAAGCTCGGACAGCTTGTATTTGTCATCTGGGAAAACTGCCGGTGTTTTTGATATCTTCGGATAAATTCTATAACAAATAACTAAATCGTATTTATTTTTTTCCATTCTTTCTCTTTAAATCTTGTGTAAAATATTTTTTTTGTGTTTTTAAAATAAAATAGCCTGTTTGAAAAATCCTTTTTCCAGAAAATAATACTAAAAGCTTTCCAATACAGCTCAAAAGAAAAGTTGTATATTGTTTGCAGGGCAATATAAAAGGGAAGATAGCCCTTAGAATGATGCTTTTTGCAAAACCTTATTTTGCTATCAGCAAGCGCGATTATACCATCGGTTTTTCCTTCTTTGCTTTCTTTATTCGGCTCATTAGAACTGCTGGCGCCTCTTAAATGGATAAGCTCTGATTGAGGCAAAAACACTACTTTCCAGCCCTCTTTTTTAAATCTATAGCATAGATCAGCTTCTTCCGAGTAAAAGAAAAAGTTTTCATCATAGCCGTTAATCGTTTCAAGCGCAGTCCTTCTAATTGCATTCACTCCACCATCAAGATATTCAACTTCCTTCTCCTTAAAATTGCAATTCATTGTCTTTTTAATGGAATCGCAAATTGGCTCAATTGCATTGATAAAAAACAATTCTTTTAAAGACCGTTTAATCCCGTGAAAATCGTTATAACTTCTTTGCAGTTTTCTATTTGGGAAAAGCTGTTGAGGACCAACAATAGCAGTGCCGGGGTTTTCTTTTAAATAATTAATTAAGAGTTGAATTGAGTTTGGCAAAAATATAATATCAGAATTTGAAACTATAAAAAAATCGGAATTTGCAAGTTTTATTCCTCTATTAACTGCGGCAGCATATCCAAGATTTGCTTCATTTTGAACTATTATTACCTTCGGGTAGTTTTTCTGAATTTGGATAAGGCTATCGTCTTTTGAAGCGTTATCGACCACAATGATTTCAAATTGCTCATCCTGGCATGTATTGTAAATAGATTCTATGCACTGCAAAGTGATTTTGCAAGTGTTATAGCTAACGATTATAACTGAGAATTCCTTCAAAATTGCAGAGCAAAATAAATCAAAAATACAAAAAAAACAGCCCTTAAAAAAGGGCTGTTTTAGAAAAATGAAATATATTAAAAATTACCTTACAACTTGGAGCTGTTTGTTGAAAATAGCGCCATCAACTTTGAGGACGTAGTTATAAAGTCCAGAGCTTAAGTTGTTGCAATTAATTTTTACTTCATTAACGCCTGTGGCTGCGTTGCCTTCGAAGAGCTTGCTTACTAAATTACCACTAATGTCATAAAGAAGGATTTCCACATAAGCAGATTCTTTTAATGAATAGCTGAATTTAGCTTCGTCTTTTGCTGGGTTTGGAACTGCGCTTCCGAGCCAGTTCAAACTTGAGCCTTCGAGAGTAACTTCTACTTCATCGCTGTATTGCCATTGGCCATCTTTATCAATTGTCTTTAAGCGATATACATAGCTGTTGTTCATTCTTACATTTCTATCGACAATCGGTCCGTATTCTTTATAATAATTGCTTAAGCCAGCGGCTTTTTCTGTTGCAATTCTTTCAAAGTTTGCAGATTCCAATTCTCCGACATCCTTGCGTTCAACTTCAAATCTATCGCTATTATATTCACTTGCAGTTGCCCAATTTAGCTCAACTCTATTTCCAACTGGAATAGCTTCAAAGCTAAGAAGATTGACTGGGATAATCTTGCCGTCATTATTTTGAACAAAGTCAACAATTGCTTCAAGGACTGAGCGAATGTTTGCCCAATGTCTCCAATCGACTCCAAGTGCGATAACGTTTCTTGTAATTGTTGTAGTGGCAACTCCCATAGTGCTATCAAGCGTTGGACTTGCAGTGTGTGTCTTGTAATAATATGCTTGACGTGCTAAACCTTCACCAGCAGTAAATACATTTACTAAGCCGGCAAGCGGGGCGGCATCGGCAGCATAGCCAGTTGCAACTATTCTTTCAGTTAAATCACGTCCCACTGCAACACCAACAACATCTTTTCCGGAATAGCTTCCGTTACCTGTTATCGGGTTGAATGGAACTGTTGTGCCAACTTTCTGTGGAGGTATCAAACTGTAGTAAGCAGTCAAGAACTCTCTATTTCTAATGCTGTCAATAGTATTCCAATTAGCTCTAAGCATTTCTTGGCTTCCGATAATTAAATTCTTCTTATCGGGGCTATTGCTGGCTAAGAGGAATTTCTCAATATCCATAATTTCATATCTGGATAATGGATTTTCGCTTCCATCTGTCCAGAACATAGTGCGGAACATTGTATAGTCGACAGTTTTTGGCTCCCAGCCTTTTCTATCGAACATATCGTAGTCATAGCGGCTTGAGTCTAAATCACTTAATCTACGGTTCTTGTCTAAAGTAGTATCAATTTTCAAATCAATGTAAGAAAGACCCATTCTCAAGCTATCTGCGTTTAATCTACCTGCTGTTATATCAAAACTTGTTGAAGTTATTGGATACATACTATTTTCAGCAGAAACTACAATGTTTTGTGGGCTTCTCGCAATGTAGAACCTTAAATATTTCGAGATTATATTATTTGTATTATCTTGATCGTAGTAAGGATCGACAGTAACTTCAAATTTATAAAGTGGAGTTACGTTTGCGCCCATAGATTGGAAAATAACCGGCACAGCGTAGCTTGTATCCTCGCCTCTTAAATCATTGTATGTATGAGGCACAAAGCTTGTTTTGAAATCAATGTCAGTGGTCTCGTTTGGTGGAAAATTAACTATAAGTGATTTTTCCAAAATAAGAGAATCGTAACCTGTTGCTGTTTTGCGATATACTTTTAATATAGTTGGTGTATTAGTTTGTGTAAGAGTTCCATTATTTCTAACTCTTCCAACGATATTAATTGGAGCTGTGGTCATAATATACTCAGCATCATTGAACGGGGCGCCGCCTCTGCGGTATCTGCCCGGCTCAAGTATAGGCATAGCTTCAAGGTCGCTTAAATATTTAATACCGGAGAATTCACTTGCGCCAATATCATAGCGAACGCCAGCTGTTCCGCGTGGATTGCCATCAATATCTGCTGTGATCCAAAGAACCCTTTGTCCCTTATCGTCTAAGACTGAGCCAGTAGGCAATGGATTAGTTTTAATTCTTAGCTTTTGTCCGGTTGTAGTAAAATCGTTTGTGAAATTCTTATTGCTTGAATTTTTGTCTTGTCCAGTCCACATTTGCCATTGGACTAATTCTTTATAGTCTTCTCCTTCAGTCGCTTGATCGCCACCTTCAAGTATAACTGAGTTGTTGTCAGTTTCTACGAAGCGAGCAATAACAGCATTTGGAACAGCAGCTGGATCGAGCCAGAAGGCGTTTCTGTTTGATGTTAAACCACCGTTCTGTGGCATAACACCGTGCCAATATAAGCCAGCAACAAAGTATGCAGAAGGATTATTATCTGTTATACCAATAGCATTATTATAAACCTCAGCACCCTTTGCTTGATTAATTGCAATACCAGCGATAACGCCGTTAACCGGAGCACCAACGTTGCGTAACCAAATTGTATTATTAATTACTTTATCATCTCTTGTAAAGTGTGTGGTGTTCTTTGGAGCTGGAACGCCAGTTGTAGTATACCAATTAGCGTCTGCTCTTTCTGTATAGACATGAATACCAATTCTGTTAGAGTTTGGAGTTGTTGTAGTCAAATCACGAACAACATTATTATAAATTTTAATGTTTTCCGGGACTTGTGGGAATGTCTCGTTTGTCTGTGGATATGTATTAATTGACTGCTCAGATTTAATACCATAAGCAAGCATTGGCGCTGTTATGTTAAACATTTCGTTGTCAGCCACCGTTAAGTCAAGGTTATTATATCCATTGAATGCGCTGCTTCTTTGTCCGCCGAGCAAAATACCACCGCAAACATTAGCTCCTGCACCATTCACATTATAAATACGGTTTCCTACAATATCACTTGCCCTTTCAAATCCGAAGAAGAAACCAGCTCTTCCAACGCTAAATACTTCGTTTTTAGAATATGTATTATTAGTGTTCATATACTCAACAAGTTTATTATCTCCTTGTTTGAACAGCACACCAGCACCTAAAGAAACAATACCAAAGCCAAAGTTGCTTATTTCATTATTTGAAATGATATTGTTTTTATTTACTAAAGTATCTAAGAAGTATGAGTTATTCTGAGTTACAGAATCAATTGGGCTTTGTGAACGTAATACTATACCTGCGGAATATGTATTTGTGCCGCCACGGTTATCACTTTCATAGACAAATTGAGTTAAAGATGTATTGTATGTTGTAAGTGGGACAGAACCAAGATAGCTTGGTGCTTGGTTAATTCCGTCTGTAATCACGCAATTTTTAATAGTAATGTCGGAAGCACCATTTGTTAAATAGAATGCAGCTCTAAACGAAGATGGAGTATTCATAGTAAACTTGAATGCTTTGTTTTCTCCACCATCGAATGTAATATAGCCCGCACTATTTGCATAAAGTTTCTTTCTGCTTTCTCGCAGTATTTTCACCGGTGCATAAGTATTCTTTGGAGTAGTAGTTTGACCGATTAGAATACCAATACCACTATTTGTAAGCAAATTGATTACAATTCTTTCTTTTGTTAAAGCAAGCTCATCAAGTGGCTTGAAAGTAATCGTGTTTGTTTCAGAGACACCAACGATGCGTGAGCTTAAATCAATGGCTGGGGCGCCAATTGCAGATAAATTGCCAACGTTATATAATGTGTCGGTTAAAATGAATTGCACAGGTCCTGAAATACCTTTTAAGAACAAGGTGTCAATGGCTTTTTCCATTGTAAGGAAGTTGCGTCTGTTCATAGCAGTATCGTGCTGAAATTTTGTTCCAATAGTATAAATACCATTTAAAGCTGGTTTGACCTCAAAAGTATCGCAAACGTCATTGTTTGTGGATATTCTATCGGCAACTGCGGAAATGCTTACGCAAGCTAAATATTTACCATCGCCAGGCGGAATAAAGTCGTTTGGAAACTCTATTGTTAAAAATCTACCTGTAGAAATATCTGGAATTACATAATTCGGATAAGTATAGACAACTTGATTGCTCGGCAATCTTCTAATTGTAAGAGTTGCTGGAGCGTTTGAAATATCGCTTAAACCTTGGTTAGAAAAACGAGCTTTTGGATAAACTGGTCTTCCAACGTATAAATCATCTGCAGAGAAAAACACTGAGTCTGCTCTTGCATCAATTTCATTTCTAATTCTGAACTTGTATGGATTGTCTTCTATTTCTGTCTCTCTTGGCATAAAGTTATTAATTGGCTGGTCATCAACTATTTCTGAAGCTGCTGGGAATTGAACTTCAAATTTAATTGAATACTCGCCAAAATGATATGGATCGCTTGGAGCAAAAATATCAAAATTAATAGTGATCTCGCCTGCCATTGCTAAATCTGGCAAAGTAGGAGGATTAGATGTCCAATCTCTTATACTCGTGTAAACAAGATTAGTTTCTCTATAAATTTTTGCAATAGCACGGAAGCCAGCCACTGGATTTCTACCTACGTTACGAACTACGGCACTAACCGGAATAGAAAATGGATAAAGCTCCTCGTTAGTTGTTTTCGGTGATACTATGCGGTATATTTCAAGGTCATTCTCGAAAGCAATATTGAAAACATCTTGAAATGTTTGCCTGTATTCTGGAATAGAAGGAACGGTAATATTTGCTTCCACCATATACTCACCAGCAGACAAGCTATCAAGTCTTGTTCTCAAATCAATTTCGCCATTATTCAGGGCGCTATATGGGTTTGATGCGTCATAGCCACGTGCGGCTAAGCCTCTTGCGTGAGTTGAGGTATAAGTGTTAAGATTGCCGCTTACTGGGTTTTGAACAAGAATTGTATCGCCAATATCTGTTTCTTTTGTTGCCACGTAAATATTTGTTAATATTGGCTGAACACCAGCATATCTTTGCAATGGACCTACGATTTTATAAGTCAGGTTAAGGCCCCCGGAAAGCGACAAGCCCTTATTGTTATAAACAATTTTTGGCTTTTGCGAAGAGTGGCTGTAGATTGAGTCAAGTCTAAGAACAGTTCCAGCAGCCGGAAATGTTTGAGTTATTTCTGGCACTTTTGGACCAACTTTTAACGTCATATCAATTGCCTGTCCGTAAGCTGTGCTGCCTGTGCCAATATCAATTGCATTAGAATAATTGTAGTCAGTAACAAATCTAATGCGATAATACCCAGCGCCTCCGGAAAAGGAGCTGAGCGGCGGGATAGCTATTGTTCCCGTAAAAGCATATCTCGCAGTTCCGGGATTGAAAACTGTTTCACCTGCTGCAGTAAAGCTACTGTCGCGATTTAAATCAATAAATACTTTCACATATTGGGCGTAGAGGACATTATCGTCGCCGCCGGCGACCCATCGAAAGCCCTGCATAATCACATCGTAAACATCTTCAGCGTTTACAGGGATAATGATGTTTGTCCTGTTAACGTAACCGGTGTCGCCTGGCTGATTGGTATACAAAGTATTACCACCAAATAATATTTTGGTGAAGCCAGACGGGTTCGAAGCATTAAAGGCACGAGCTCCCGGTGTTTGAGCAGTTAAACTGTGCGAAACTACAGTTAAAATGCTCAGTAATACAAATGCTTTAAGTAATTTGTTTAGCATAAAAACATCCCTTAAATTATTAAGAATAATACATTATTACTATTTATGTTCTGATTTCCATATAAAATTTTATTTTGCTAAAATCGTAAAATATAATTTAATATAATTTTTCTTTTTAAAAAAATTAAATATTTACATTATTTTTAAGTAAAATTACTAATCTGTCTCTTATACACATCTCCGAGCCCAC
>LSQX01054659.1_pt1 | contig 18429 bp, 15 predicted proteins | sample 654561 | NCBI WGS metagenome assembly LSQX01 (sample SAMN04489861, study PRJNA283612) | anaerobic digester metagenome | isolation source: 4 biogas reactors fed with cattle manure at either 37C or 55C with and... | place: Denmark: Kongens Lyngby | collected 2014
ATACCTACTGGCTTCACTAAGTGAAAATCTTATGATTTTCTTAAATTCATGATATAATATTGATAATAAGTGTATTTGCATAATTAAAACAGCCAATATTCTATTTTAGGATGAGAATTAATTATTGCATTTTTATTATGTATAGGTTAAAAGCACTGTTCGGAAAGCTGTTAAGATTTAATCCGAAGCGAATGTGGAGCCGGTTAAGAATTAAGACTAAAATGATAACAGGTGCCATATTATTGTTGGCACTTGCTGTTCTCATATCGTATTCCGTTTCTTACTGGATATTTAAAAACTCATTAATCAAAAACATTGAAGAATACAGTATCGACATAAACAATAACAAGATAAAGCTGATAGAAAACTATTTTAGCGATATGGATATGCTGGCTTATACTATAGGATACAGCAATTGGATTCAGCAAGCTATTATTCAAAGAGAATTTATAAACATATATGAGAGGTACCAGGTTGAGAAAAATACGAAACATTTTCTAAACTGCATGTCGCAAATTAACGACGGGATAGGAATAATGATTGTAAGCAAAGAAAATGTAAAATATACAAACAGCGGTTTTGGCGAATTAAACCAAAGCTACAGCATGGAAAATGAGTACTGGTATAACGAGTTTTCAGAGCATGGAAGAGTTATTGAACCCGACAGCGCCCAGAACTATCTTCTTTCAAAGGACAGATATCCTTCGGTTTCCTTAATATATTCGTTTAAAAACTATTTGTCCCTGGAGATAATTGGTACTCTGGTTTTTGATATTAATAAATCCAAATTTGATGAGCTTCTTGCAAGTGATATGCATCAGTACAATACAGTGGTACTGGATAAACATAACAGATTTGTATATAAAGATATTGACGTAGAAAATTTAATTGAAGTCTTCACAAGTAATATAAATACGGAAAAAAACGAAACAAAAGTCATTTATCATAGTATAGGCGGTTCAATGTACATAATAGCAGGCGGTTCTGTTGATAACACAGGGTGGAAGATATACAGCATTTTTCCTTATTCACAGGTGGAAAAAGAAATGATGGATTCATGGAAGGTAATAATAGTCGCGATGATTCCGGTATTGATTCTGCTTGTTATGACAGTTGCATATTATTCCTACAAGGTAACCGTTCCAATTTTAACAATAAAGGAAGCAATGTCACAAATCAGAAACAATAATTTAGGTGTGCAGCTTGACAATCCTTATGAAGATGAGATCGGTGAACTGGTTGACGGGTTTAACGAGATGTCCGCGTCAATTGTTACGCTTATAAAAGAAAACAAATCAATGGCACTGCTGCATAAGGAAGCCGAGCTTGCCATGCTGCAACAAAAAGTCAACCCGCATTTTCTCTACAATACTCTTGAAATAATAAATGGTCTTATAATGCAGGACAAAAAAAGGGAAGCGGCAAATATTTGTGAGATTCTTGGCGAAATGTTCAGATATAACCTGAGAGAAGATCGCTATGTTAAACTTGAAGAGGAACTCGAGTATATAAAAAAATATCTCGCTATAGTAAAATACAGAACTCCGAATGTATACATATCACTAGATTACGACAAGGATATCCTCGGAATGAGAGTCTTGAAGTTCATATTGCAGCCTCTGGTTGAAAATTCAATCAAGCACGGGTTTGGAAACAGGAGGGGAGAGTTTTGCCTAACAATTACTGTCACAAGAGAGGAAAGGGACATTGTTTTTGTTGTAATGGACAACGGCGCAGGTATTGATAAAAAGGATCTTGATTCGATTATAACAATGCTGAAGAGCATTTCCCAGGAAGAAATGACGGAAGAAGAAAAAATGCATATTGGGATAAGGAACATATATAAAAGACTTGTTCTTGAATACGGAAACCGATTTAGTTTTAATATATATTCGGAAAAACACAGGGGAACCAGAATAGAAATCCGTATACCGGAAGAAAACGGAGGATTCATGCAGGATGTATAAGGTATGCATTGTAGATGACGAGGAGTTAGTCCGAAAAAGCATTAAAAACCGAATAGAAAGAACCGGCCTCGACTTTATTGTCATTGGCGAAGCCGAGGACGCGGAACAGTCTATACGGATATTTCGTGAACTGAAGCCCGATTTAATGTTCATAGATATTCACCTGTACGGCACCAATGGCCTTGAGCTTATTGAAAAAATAAAAGGAATGGATGGCGGAGATTCCACACAGTTCGTAATAATAAGCGGATACGATGATTTTGAATATATGCAGAAAGCCATAAAACTCAATGTATTTAATTATATAAGGAAACCTGTCGTACAACAGGAATTAATTAATACACTTAAGGATATTACCAGGCATTTCCATCCTCATAGAAAGCCGCATTCCATCAAAAGATCATTGGGATACGAGGATATATGTTTAATGAGTGAATTTTTAAAAGAGTATAATGAATATAATAAACCGTTTTCATTTATAATTTTATTGCCCGGAAGAAAAAACGGCGGCAATATTTCAAAATGCATTGAAGAAGTTAAAACAGTGCTTAGAAAACACACCAGTCCCGGTACAAGATTCAGATTTATAATGGATAATCACGGTGAAAACATATACGTATTCATCACCGGCAGCAACATATCTTCCGAATCTGTAAAATTCATAGCATCTCAAATGACGCATATAGGCTTCAGCCATATTGCTGCAGGGGGTGTCGTAAAAAATACAACAGTTTCAAAGTGTTTGCATGAAACAATAATGCTGTCTAATACGAGGTTTTTTAACAGAGCGGGGAAACTGCTTGTTTATGATGACGAACTGAAGAGCAAGCAAAGCCTTAACATTGATCTGAATGAACTTGACATATTGCTGGAATATGGAATATGGCAGGATACGGAAAGCTATGTCAAAGAATTGTTTGACGTATTTTGCAATGACATGAAAAACTGTCTTAGCCTTCATATCCTTGTACGCAATACTGCAATAAAGTTAATTAACTGCCTGGTGAAATATAACTTAACCATTCCTGATAAGCTGAAGCAGTTAATGAATATTGAATCGTTGCTTTATTATTATACGAAGGAGGAATTGGTCAGTGATATATTAAGCCAGGCTGAGCATGCTTACCGGAGCATTGAAAAAGCAAAAAGTTCAGAAGAAATGATAACGAGTGTGTGTAATTACATAAAGGAAAATTATTATAAGGATTTATCGCTTAAAAGCGTTGCAGATAAGTTTTTCGTAAATCCGACATACCTGTCAAAGCGTTTTAAGGAAAAAAAGAAAATAAGCTTTTCAAAGTTCGTTGAAACAGTACGTATAGAAAAAGCAAAGGAATTACTTGAAATGACAGATATTAACATAACAGATATTGCTCAAAAAGTAGGTTATGAAGATCCGAACTATTTTACCAGGGTGTTTAAAAAGGTTGAAAAAAAGCCTCCTTCATATTTTCGCAAGAGTAAATAAGAGTAGTATAACCTCTTATACATTGATAGTAATTTTATCTGGATTGTTGAAATATTCATATGATTTAGCGTCTGTATCTATACGAATACTTTCAATACCGTTCCACGGATAAACATGAACCGTGCCGGGTTTATCCGCTAATATTCTAAAAGAAAGCTTATCATTATCCACACTGTATTTTAAGATAATAATCGGGATATCCGACTGGATTATTATACGGTTGTTTCTTTCTATTGTAAGTCCTCCGTCCAGGTATACGTTATACAGGCCATTCTCGGCAGGATAGTTTTTCATCGCGCTTTTTTCGCCGCTCAGGTTTCCAAATCTAATACCTTCCCACGGCTACGCCTCTGCGAGTTCCGAAACAGCCAAATATCCCAGCAGTCCTCCCCAGGTATAAAAAGGATCAGCGTTATCAACGTCGTCACCTTTCCCGGTTATCGCGTTGTAATTTTCATATATGCGATTGCCGTTTTCCCATCCTTTTTTAAAAAGTTTCAGACCTTTTGACGCAAAAGCATATGCCTCATTATAGAATCCGTACCGTTTCAGACCTTCACCAACCAAAAAGTTCATAGGCCCCCATATCCTGCCCCTCCAGTAGTCGTTATCTTTAAATGCCTCATCATTTTTGGCAATGCTCGGTATAACATACTCTCCCCAGAATTCCTTATCATTGAGAAGGTGCTCATTTACGATACGTTCTGCTTGTCGCTCTGACGCAATGCCGGCTATCAGCGGGTAGAAATTGGTCGGCGACAGCCTGTAGTTATAGCGGCCGTCCCAGTATCTGTTAAGGTAGATTCCGGTATCTTCGTCCCATAAAGTGCTGTTGATCAGTTCCTTGATTCTTAAATACTCTTGCAGCAGTCTTTGCGCATCCTTCTCTTTGCCAAGCTCGGTCGCAATTTCATAAAGTGCCCAGCAATCCATAGCATAAAGTGAATTAAGGCCGACATCAATATACTCCATGGTGTGAGTGTCTGTGTTAAATACTGCGTCATCGTACATCGGACTATTGTCGAGGCCCGATTCGTACATAGCAGCTTTCAGATTGTTAGAAATAAAAATATCGTCTGTTTTTCCCGGATTAGGGTTTGAGCCCCACTCAAGCAACCCGTCACCGTTTCCGTCCCTGTTTTTCATCCACCAGCTATTCCATTTAAGCAGTTTGTCATATGTAGTTTGCAGAAATACCGGATCATTGAATTGACGGTATAGCTTTAAAACACAGTAGGAGCCTACCGGAGGTTGTGACCTGTCAATGCTGTTTCCCCGTTGTGAGGCAAAATTCGGAATCATACCGCTGTCCGTAATTTCACTCATAATGCTGTAAATCTGGTACATTGCCAGTTCCTTATTCTGAATTCCGCTCATAATTGCGTTAAAAAAGGTATCCCATTCAAAAAGGACATACGAACCAAAACCTTGTCCGTTTCTTGTACACCAGGCTCTTGTTACAGGTGTGCATATACGGTTATATATCGGTTCATAAATAGTATTCCAGGCAATCCCCTTAATTATCGCTTCAGGAGTATCTTCAAGAACGCTGCCGCCGCTTACGCAGGTATTTACGCATTTAGCCTTCATTGTTTCAAGAAAAGAATTCATATCATCAATACACCCGTCATAATTACAGCTAATATAGATCGGCGAATTAGAATAAAAAACAATGCCCTGATGGGTTGTGTTAATAAGCGTTTTTTCATCGGTTTTTCCGTGTATGTTAAATCTAAACTCCCTGTCTTTTGAGCCCATTACGATATTAACTCCATCGTTTGAAATATATCCTTTGGCCCCCCACCTGAATAAAAAGGAGACATAAATCCTGTTGTGAGGCTTAACATCCACCGGGGTTATTTTATATACAAGCCTGTCGCCATTGCTTGCAAACAGCAATGAAAAAGTTTGGCCCTCAAATTCCAGATCTATATCAAAGTATTCACCGTAAACGTGGTGATATCCTAATCTTTTTACATCTTTCCAAAGAAATTCATCTTTATAGAATTTGGTATCCGAGTTATATAGCCCTATACGCACTTCAGCCATTTCAGGTATTTTCATCACCGCATTCAGGCAACGCACATCCCAAGTGTTCCAGCTTGATATCATCTTCATGTTCTAACCCCCGTTTATGATCGTACTTCTTCTTTGGCTATTTCAACCCACCTGGTTATTCGCCACGGTTCATTTCCTACTGTGTGGACATCTTTCATGATAATCTCCAAAACATTATCCTTTGCGATCCTTAATGTGTTCCGCAGATCTTTTCTTATTTCTTCCTCATCAAACATTACGCTGACCAATACAGGATTTGGCTTACGGCTGAATATATAATTCTTCCCAAGATATCCGGACATTTTTTCTTGATCGCACCATGGAGAAACAGATACTCTTCTAAGGTTGGGGATGTTTTTTACAAATTCCCATCTATCGTGAAGAGGTTCGCAGCAGCCATAGCAATTCAACCCAAAAAGATTCAATATCTCGATTTGATGCTTCAGGACAAATTCATAAAACATCTGTGGGGATACTCCTACTGTTTCCTGGGAATCACTCGTCCCCCATAGATCCTTAATCTTTACCTTTCCTGACCTGACCTCTTCCGTCTTCGGCAATTCATGCGTATATCCGACGCCGCCCGTACCTACATAGTCATTTTCATTATTAAGGGTTAAAATCCCTTCGGATTCCAGCCATTTATAGTAACTAATCTTATCATCCCTTAAAAATTCCATAAGCTTATTCAGGATGTCAGGATCGTCATACATATACAAAAACATATTGTTCATACCTATAAGCTTTATTGCTTCCCAGGTTATCGAAATAGGAAAGTGGTCGGTTCCTCGTATTCTGACAGGCAGTATGTCGCCGAATATGTCAGCCGCCATATCTGCCTTTTTTTCGGTAGACGCTCTGTTTACCGTATAATTTCTTAAATGAAGCTTCTCAAAGTCATTCCTTAGATCGGTTATAGGATTGACATAACTGAAGCTTCCGTATTCTTTCCTCTCTTTTACGTCAACCTTTATTCCAAAATCGCTTACAGTTATTTCCCATGGTATATCAAACCATTTTTCAAGTACATTATCATCATTTATATTTTCCCACCAATAAATTAACCTGCGAAGTCTCATCTCCCATGAGCGGTACGGTTCCTGCTCAATTGTCAGATCAGATTGCGTAATGAGTTCTTTCCAGGATTCCTCCGGGTAGCAAAGCACCATAGGTCTTTCCGGATTGAGCGCATTTAAACCGTACCACAACTTTCGCCGTTCATCCATTACAGGATTTTCAGCTATTTCTCTAACCTTTTCAGCCAATTGCCTGAGAGTGGTTTTAATCTTTTCGGTGCTCATTCCAATACTCCTTTTATAAAACAATTTAAGTTCCATATTCATGCTTTGATTCCCGTAAAGGTAATGCCTTCAATAAAATATCTCTGTGACAGAAAGAAAACAATAATCATTGGAATGGTTATTACGGTTGCTGCTGCCATAAGCAGATTCCATTCATTCGTATACTGTCCAATGAAAGTTTGAAGTCCCAGAGAAACAGTCCTTTTATCTGCATCTTTCAGGTATATCAGAGGGCCCATAAAATCGTTCCAGTGCCACATAAATGTGAAAACACCAACCGTGCACAAAACCGGTTTTGACAGGGGCACTATTATGCTCCCATAGATCTTCAGATAACTGGCTCCGTCTGCAAGTGCCGCCTCATCGTACTCTTTTGGAATCCCGAGATAAAACTGTCTTGTCAGGAAAATAAAAAACGGATTACCGAAAAATGATGGTACAAACAATGGAAAAAAGGTATTGTAAGCACCAATGTACTTCCAGCCGATAAACTGAGGTATCATAAGTACGGTATATGGTATCATGATGGTTGAAATCATCAATGCAAACCATAAATTTTTTCCTTTGAAGTTCAGACGTGCAAACCCGAAAGCAACAAAACTGGAACTAAAAATTGTTCCAAATACATTAAGCCCAACTACGATAAATGTGTTTTTGAAATAAACACCAAACGGTGCGCTCTGAAACGCGTCTATATAATTCTCAAAACGAAGAGTCTCAGGAAACCATTTCATTGGCAGTGAAAATATTTCACGGGTTGTCATAAAAGAACTTCTAATCAGCCAGAAAAACGGGAAAAACAGTATAACAGTCATTAGGATCAATACCGCGCTTCTCGCGTATTTGCCAATTCGGGCAGATTTCATACAGTATCACCACTTTCATAGTATATAAGACTGCGCGATACCTTGAATAAAAATAATGTGAGCAGACAGATAACTACGAACAAAATCCATGACATCGCTGACGCATATCCCATCTGCTGATTTCTAAAAGCCATTCTGTACAGGTAAAGCACATAGAACAGGCTGGCATTGTCCGGACCGCCTTCTGTCATTATGTATGCCTGTGCAAATGTCTGCATGCATGTTATTATTGTCATTATAATATTATAGAATATAATGGGACTCATCATAGGTATGGTAATATGAATCAGTCTGTGCAAGGAATTTCCTCCATCAATTTCAACAGCTTCATAAAGTTGTTTTGGTATTCCTTTTAAACCAGCCAGATAAATCACCATTGTATTCCCCGACATCCATATTTGCATCACTGCCAATGCAGGAATTACGGTTGATTTATTGTAAAGGAACGCCACCGGAGTCATTCCGAATGCACGCATAATATTATTCAGCATTCCATACATCGGATTGTACAGGAACATCCATAAAACTGCGTTTGCGATTACGGGTATTATAGAAGGAATATAAAACCAGGCTCTCCAGGTCTTTTTCCGTTTATATCCACCGTAAGTTTTTTAGCAACTTCTACAAATTCATCCCAAGTATAAGGCTTTTCAGCATCTCTGGGCGGAGGTTCTATACCGTTGGCTTCAAACAGACCTTTGTTGTAGTACATGAATATTGTCGCCAAGCTTGAAGAAATAGCCCAGATACTATCCCCTGTACTAAAAATAGCGGACTCTACAAAAATCTTATACGGATCAATGTTATTTTTATCCATAAATGGTTTCAGATCTGCCGCAACTCCTTTTTCGCCCCATTCATTACACAAGTATTCGTTCAAATAGAAAACATCGGGAGGTGAGCTGGCAGCCATCAGAGTGTTAAGCTTACTTGCATACTCCTCATATGGTGTAAACGTCGCGTGAACGATTATGTCATCCCGGCTTTTGTCAAACTCCTCTATAATCGCTTCACCGGCATTTCTTTCCCCGGCAGCCCACCATGTGAGGATTTCCAGTTCAACTACTTCTTTGGTACTGTCAGCAGCCTTTCCGGAATCATCGGCTGGAGTTTCAGTACCTTTGTTTTCTTCCCGACCCTGTTGCTGACATCCAGTTAAAGGAAAGAGAAGAAGACATAATACCAACAGTATTGTTACGACATTTTTCAACATACATTAACGACCTCCTTTTTTGAATTGACAATAAAATCCAGCAAAGCTTGGATTATCAATAGAACTGTTGTATATATAAATAAATTTTAACACCTGAATTCCAAAATAATAGCAAAATTTTTTTCAAAAAACTTCACTTTTTTTGTTTTTCATCGTTTAGGGAATAACGTTTTTACAAGTTTTAAAGATCCAGTCAATATATAACTGGAAAAGCGCGCATATCAACGTTTTATCAGGAATCGTCATATTGAAAAGGTAAAAAAGACTCTTGATAAAATGGATCCAAACTCAGGATTATACTATGAATTCCAAGTAATGTAAATATTTTAAATACTGCGAGTGTTCTCTTTAAGCCAGGCTCTTTCCTCATCATCCAGGTAAGGGGACAAAGTATCGAAAACATTTTTGTGGTATGTGTTAAGCCATTTCTTTTCCTGTTCCGTGAGCATATCCGGGTTAATGCCCTTAAGGCTGACAGGGCACAGCGTAATTGGTTCAAACCTCATGTACTGACCAAATTCGGTTTTTTCATCCTCAACAACAAGAACCATGTTTTCAATCCTTACGCCGTGTTTACCCTCCCGGTAAATGCCCGGTTCAATAGTAACAATCATTCCCCTTTCCAGCTTAACGTTATTTGGCCGGGGACTTAATGACTGGGGGCCTTCATGAACGCTGAGGCAATAGCCTACTCCATGCCCCGTTCCGCATTTATAATCAAGACCAAGTTCCCATAGAGGTTTTCTTGCCAACACATCCAGATTCGAACCTGTTGCGCCGTACAGGAATTTTGTTGAAGCGAGCGCTATATGGGCTTTTAGAACAAGGGTAAAATCAGTCCTTTCCTCTTCGTTGATTTCATTAAAAACAATGGTCCTTGTAATATCCGTTGTACCATTCAGATACTGTCCTCCGGAATCAAGCACCATCATACCCTTGTCTTCGAGCATATATTTACTTTCTTCCGTCGCAAAGTAATGCATCATTGCTCCGTGGTCTTTATATCCCGCTATTGTCTCAAAGCTGATTCCAATATTGTCAGGCTGACGGGACCTTAATTCCTTTAGCTTCTCCGAAACCGTAATTTCGCTTATTTCCTGCCTGCCGATATTTTTTTCAAGCCAGAGAAGGAACTTAACCATTGCAATTCCATCATTTATCTGGCATCTTTTAATGTTTTCAATCTCCGTTTCGTTTTTTACAGCTTTTAATGCCGCGGTTATTTCATCAACTTCTATCTTTCTGCATCCGAAAGGTATGGAACCGTACAGCCAGCAGTTGGTTCTCTTTATATCGAAAGCAATGCTCTGATTATTATCCAGCTGCTCAACCTTTTCTTTTACGGCTTCATAATCAAGGATCTCAATTTCATTATCTTCAAGGGTTTTCCTTACATCATCCGCAACCTTTTCAGGGTTGATAAACAGATATGCCTTATCCGTTGATATCAGCGCATAAGCTATTGCCACACAAATGTACGGAATATCCCCTCCCCGGATATTAAAAAGCCATGCTATATCGTCAAGGCTGCTGATAAGATAATTATCGCCGTTAACTTTTTTCATTTCTTCCCGTACTTTTTCAATTTTCTCTTTTGCGGACATACCGGTATATTTTATATCATGGCTGAAAATCGTATAAGAAGGGATTTGCGGCCTGTCATGCCATATGTCCCCGATAATGTCATGGCTTTTATTGATCCGTATTCCTTTCGCGGATAATTTTTTCTCTATTTCCATGAAACTAAAGACCGAAAGTGTTTTCCCGTCAAAACCGGCACATTCTCCATTTTTAAGTTTTTCGGCTATCCATTCCGTGTATGACGGAACGCCTTGATTACCCATTTTAAACAGCTTAATTTCAGAGCCTGCCAATTGTCTTTCAGCCTGGATGAAATATCTGCCGTCGGTCCACAAGCCGCTTTCTTCCATTGTAGCGACAAACGTGCCCGCCGAGCCCGTAAAACCGGATATCCAAGCTCTTGCTTTCCAGTGGTCGGCGACATATTCACTTAAATGCGGGTCCGAGCTTGGTATAATGTAAGCGTCCAGCCCATGTTTTTTCATATGCTTGCGCAGTAATTGAATCTTCTCATTTACGTTCATTTCGATGCTCCTTACAGTTTTCGTTTGATAAAGTCGGTTATTTCCGCAAGCAGCTCACGGCTCCAGAAGGAATGCTCATGAGGAGCGTTTTCAACACGGATCATTTCCGCATCATAACCATTATCAAGCAAAGCTTTATACATTATTAAGCTCTCGTCATATGGGACAAGCTCGTCAGCGTCACCGTGCAAAATGAGAATCGGAGGATATTTTTTGTTCTTCCGTATGATTCGCACCGGACTTATTTCTTCCAATAGTTCCATGTGGTCGGACAGTTTTCCGCCGACAAGGCCTTCAAATAATGAAAGGCTTCCTGCTGCCTCGGCAAATTTCGAAAGCCTGACCAAATCTGTAGGGCCAAAACAGTCAATGGCCACCGAAACACTGTCGGAGTACTCCGGATACTCTTCTGTTTTATATTTAGGGTCATCCCCTGTCAGCGCAACAAGCAGCGATGTATTTCCCCCGGAAGATGTTCCCCAAAAACAGACGCGTTCCGTATCAATACCGTACTCTTCGGCATTTTTCCGAAGGAACCGGATTGCTGTTTTCGCGTCCTGCAAAAACGCAGGCGCAGAATATCCGTCATTAAAATTGCGATGTGTAATCGTCGCCACAACATAACCCATCCTGGCAAATTCCGAAAGCTGCGGGATTTGACTATAAACATTGGGGAAAGTCCAGGCACTGCCCTGCAGGAACACAATAAGGGGGCTTTTTTGTTTCGGCGCGGTATCATTCTCATCGTTCCACGGCCTGATAATTTGCATTTTCAGTTCCACTCCCGATGCGTTTGAAAAAACCACATCCGGGACGACAGCCGCCATTCCTTCAAGTGTCGGGTTGTTTCTCATTGTTCTTATGCCGTAACCAGTCATTTCCTCTTCACCCTCCGCAAAAAAAAATTTATTTCCGATATGCCGGTAAAACCGTTATTCAATAGTATCAGTACAAAACTTGCTGACAGTAACATTATATATTTTTCGAAGGGTACAATCAATCGGCAAAACAACGGAAGAAACAGAAGGGCAAAGATTTATAATGATGCGTACGAATCTTATTTGCTTTATATACAAAACAGGCAGGTGAGAATTGTCACCTGCCTGTTTTATTTGTGTCCTTAACCAAGATGTACGAGTATTGTAGAGTATTCCGTCTGTTGTACTTATTAACATGCGAAATGCCAATAAGCAAAACAAGGGAGGAAATTATCGCAAGTAGTAATATCATCATTTTCATCATTCCTATTTTACATCAATTTTAACCTTTTTCTTTCTGTCCGGCTTTGCTTTCGGAAGAACTATCGAAAGTACGCCATCCTTGTACTCTGCTTTAATTTCATCTTCCTTAACGTCTTCAACATAAAAGCTTCTCTTGTAGTTCCCGTAAGCTCTTTCACGGCGTATATAGTTTTCGTTTTCTTCGTTCACTTCCTTCTTCTGTTCAACTGAAACTGTAAGCAGACCGTCGTTTAATTCGACTTGAATATCTTTCTTATTCACCCCCGGCAATTCAGCATCTATAAGCCATTCATTTTCAGTTTCGCGGATATCCGCCCTTACGGGTGTATTAGTCCACCTGCCGAAGAATGAATCGTTGAAGAAATCGTCAAACAACCTGTCAATGCTCCAGAAATCATCTCTTTTTGCCAAACCTGTGTTTCTCCTGATATAAGGTACCAATCCGAACATTATTAACACCTCCGTTAAACAATATTTCACTTTGACTATCTTTGACCTTTACGCTTTTTATTTTAATGGAATAGATGCCCAAGTTCAATCTTTGATTTTGACTTTCCTTGACCATATGCGGCGACTATGCTGAAATACGGAATAATTACTCCGTATTTCTTTAAATCTCTTTAATTTTCATCGAATATTGTTTTTTGGATAATTTAAGAGTGCGGTTTTGCTGAATTGTACAATCAATAACCGATATTCATTTCATCGGTTATCGGCAATAATTATTTGAAAGTTTAGAAAACCATGGCTGCTCTTATCATGAATAATATTACAATCTGGTATATGTTTTATCATATATGGTAATATAATTTTATTTGTTTAAAAGCCGCATTTTCATCTTCAAAGTTTCTGCAACTCCCTATTCTTTTTGTCCCAATAACGTCCTAACCGGTTCTTTGATGGCATGATCCAATCTTTTTCAGTAAAAAACTCGGATATTATTTTTTCCTCTTTTTCGGCTGCTTCGGCAGAAAACCGTTTAAGTTCCTGAAAATCCGGATTCGCGTTATTAAAAAGTTCTCTTTCCCGGGTAACTAAATCATTTTCAAGCTCGCTGAACCGGCTGCGAAGAATATCCGGATTAACAATACCCGCCAGGACGCTTCGATGAATCGCCTCCCGCTTCAGCCAATAATTTTTGGCTTCAGACTCATCATTAAAGACCGGGGAGCCGGAATCTATTTCCACAAAGACAGGTTTAAAGCAGGAAATGCATGGAGTCGAAGAGCCTGTCACCCAAAGCGTTGAAGGCTTATTTTCACGCAATACCGCAACAAGGCTTCCGGTGGTATGATCACCGATCAGCCCTCCCGCATGCATGCAGACGCTTCGCACGCTGCCTCGCTTAAATACGCTTGAATCATTTTTCGGATGATGTTTTCTCAATGCCTCCATCATTATTAATGCGTTCATGTTTTCCCTGATTGACAAATACGAACACTGACGCCTTTCTTTTGAACCCGAGAAAAAAGTATACACCGGATTGGTCAACCTGCCGGCGAAATCGAAACCTTCCTCCACTCCGCCCCGTAAAATATGCTCTTTACGGATACTTAACCTGTTTGATATCGCGTGTTTTTCCGAAACTTTTACAACCACCCAGCGTTTGCCTGCCGTTTCAATAACATATCCTTCTTTCGGATCGACAACCAAAAAGCCGTTATCATAATAAAATTCATGATCAAACCCGCAGTTTCCACCCTGCCCGTATTTCTCAAGCAGGGAAGTAATCAGTTCGACTGCTTTTTTTGCGGTATCACATCTTTCGAGAGCCAAACGGACCAGGTCCATGCCGGTTAACGCCTGAGGACCGCGTTTAACCTTCGTAAAAACAGCTTCGTTTCCTATTGCGACGGAGGCTGAGTTTACACCCATTTCAGCGCCCCATATCCATGAAGGCTTGCATAGTATCGCCGCGTATGTATGCTCAACCTGTGGAATAGTTATGTATGTAAGTTTTAGCGGACTGCCCGCAGTATGCTTTTTTTCGGGAATACGTACTACCAAATGCGGTTCATTCGGGCTGCGGTCACTGTTTTTCGCAAAAAGGACCGTGCCTTGTTCGGCGTACGGCGGAAAAGCACATAAAGTATCGCACATTTTTGGCTTACCTCAATTCTTATTCCTAAAATTTCTATTTTAATTATATCAGACGGTGCAAAAGCTGCAATCTTTATCTGTCGTCTGAAGAGGCAAAGCGGATTTGTTCTTTTGTTATAATTTCCGGAATTTATCAATATGTAATGGAAGCATATGGCGTATATCCTTCAGGTCGAAAACTCCAAGCAGAATAAGCATAACAATCATAAGCATTCCTGTGATACCCGCTGAAATAAAAAGTACCGGAACAGGCGATACAACTACCGACAAAGTCAGCATTTTTACCGCCGGCGCGAGAATTATGCCCGAAACACACGCGATAATAGGTTTTATCAGCCAATCACCTATTTCAATTGCCATACCTGTCGTTTTTATTGTTGTGCGTAAGTTTAACGAAACGCTGATAAAATTGCTTATTACAATCGCTGCAATATACGCTTCAAGGCCAAAAAGCGGAATTGCGAACCATACAAAACCAAGTCTTACAATACTGCTAATCATTGAATGTTTTAAAGTATCGGTTTCTTTTCCCAGACCGTTCAAAATTCCCAGCAGTGTTTGCTGCAGATAGAAAAGAACACCCGTAAATGATAGTAGATACAGCATTCGCCCCACATTCTGGCCAGGATACACTATATTTGATATCTCATTGCAAAACGAAATAAAAAGGCTTGTGAAGAAAAAACCAAGGACAAGTGTTACACGTATCGAACGTGAAATCTGTCTGTTTGCCGAAAATACTCTTTTTCTCGCAACAGATTCCGCAATGGCGGGTACAAGGGCAATCGCCAGCGCAGATGTAAGCATCGACGGAAACGAAATGACCGGGGATGCCATTCCCGTTAATTTACCGTACTCAATTAACGCTTCATTCGGAGTCAGGCCGAAAATTGCAAGACGCTGCGGAATCAATAAAAACTCGACTGTTCCCAAAAGTGATAATATTAAACGGTTAGCGGTAATAGGAAGCGATATTTTCAAAATCGATTTTCCTATATCCCTTTTACGCAGCAGCCTTCTTTCCGGTTCTGCCGGTTTCTTTATCCTTCGCATGCGAAATGCCGCATACACAACCAATACATTTGCAAGTTCTCCGGCAATAAAACCTAATGTGGCAAAAAGGCATTTTCTTTCATAATCCCCGTATATAAACCAATCTGCTATCAAATATATAACGACAAGCTTCACCGCTTGTTCAACAACCTGCGATACCGCGTTCGGCATCATTTCCTGTTTACCGTAAAAATACCCTTTAATCGCGGTAATTCCGGCGATAACAGGAATTGACGGCAGCAGCCAGTATAATGCGCTTTTTGTGCGTACATCGCCTACCAGGTAATTAACGACAAAATCCAGGTTAAAAAGCAGAATTAATACAATAATAACAGCCGAAACAAATACCATTGTTCCGGCTACAATTGCAATGCGAATTGAGTTTCTGTGTTTTCCCCTCGCTGTTTCTTCAGCGACAAGCCTTGATACGGCAATTCCGATTCCTGCCGTTAAACCAAGCAGTACGAGGTTGTATACCGGTAAAACAAGCTGAAATAGCCCCATGCCCTCAGCGCCGATAGTATTTGCGATATAAATTCGGTAAAAAAAGCCGATAATTTTAACAAAAAAACCGGATATGGTTAATATAAGCGTGTTCCGTTTCAAAGTATTCTTTTTCATAAAACCTCTTCATCAAAACCGGTACGGATAATAAATCCGGTAAATGCAGCTTTAAACCCGGCCGGTTTTGTTCAAAACGGAAATACATGCTTATATATATGGCCGTGCTCCCCTTAACATTCATAGAAAAAGAAAAAGCCCGCCCACAGCAGGCTCACATTATTCCGCCATCCTGCAGTGTATCCGAAGAACCAAATTTCAGAACTTCTTCAAGTGCCTGTTTGCCCTCATACGGCTCATCCCCTTCAGTATCATGCAAAAAATCTCCCCGCATAACCTTTTCCAGAACATCCTCTTCAACGGGCCGGTGCTTCGACTTGCTTATTTCGTCGAGTCTTTTTTCATGTTCCCTGACTGTTTCACAGTCAATACAACTCCTTGCGTATGGCAATGCTTCAAGACGTTCACTGTCTATTTGTCTGCCGCAGTTCTCGCAAATTCCGTAGGTACCGTCCTTAATTCTGTTCAGCGCGTCGTCTATTTCCCTGATGGTGAATTCTTCACTTTCTTTCAGTGCCGCATTATGCTCAGCGTCAAAAAGCTCGGTGGCGATTTCAGCCGGATGGTTGTCATAACGCGAAAGTTCGCTGTCTTCGTGAGACCGGTACCCGTGAGGTACGCCTTGCAGCATATCATCAATTACCTCCATATGCTCGTGCCTGAGCTGCTCAAGCATATAACGAAAATGTATATGTTGATTTTTTTCCATAATGTTGCCTCCAAAATGCCAAATTGTATAGTCTTTTACCGGCGCATAATAATAAGATTATGAAGACTGTATTATTTCCGGCTTATTTAGTATCTCCCAATTATAAAAATCTTTATTGAATGTTTCTGCCAAATTTTAAAGTAATACTATCGGTTATTTGACTATAATATGCTATTATTAAAAATATGAAATAAGGAGGCGCCGTCTATGAAATATTTAATCAGGCAAAAAATTTTTTCTTTCAGGGACAGTTTTACGATAAAAAATGAGTTTAATGAGGATTGCTATAAGGTATACGGCAAGGTTTTAACTATTGGAAACAAGCTGTTTCTTACGGATATGCAGGATCGTGAATTGTTCTATATCGAACAGAAACTTTTCAGGTTCTTGCCGGAATACACGATTTATAAAAACGGCATTGAAGTCGCGAATGTTAAAAAAAGATTTACGCTGTTCAGACCGAGTTTTGATATAACAAGTTCTTTTGGTTATTTTAATATTGAAGGAAATTTTCTGGCATACGATTTTACAATATTTAAAGATGGGGCTCCTGCCGCCATTGTATCAAAAAAATGGTTTTCATTTTCCGATACTTACGGCGTTTCGGTTTCAGACAACGAAAACCATGCCTTTATCCTTGCCCTAGTAATTGTTCTTGATCAAATATACCACGATGGGGACAAATAGTATCCGCCTGTATCTAAATTTTGTTTTTCCCTTTGACTCTTAAGACAGCAAGCAGAATACGTAGTTATGATAAAAACAGAGCCTATCAACTTTTGCGCTGACAGGCTCTACGTTATTAATGTGGCGCGCCCGGCAGAGATCGAATCCACAACCTTCTGGTCCGTAGCCAGACGCTCTATCCAATTGAGCTATGGGCGCAAGATTACACGCTTTAAACGTGCAATATATAGTTTAATATAAAAGGACTAAAAAATCAACAACTGTATAAAAAATTTTTCTTCCATATAGATCCAAATAAGGTCCATAATCGAACTTAAGTAAAGGTTAAATACACCATGAGTTCCGCCGAAGCGGATTTTGCCATTGAAACTATCCAGGAACCCAAAAGTTTACACAAAAAAGCCAGTATTGCTTTACATTTTATCAGTGTAAAAATATAATGGATGTATAATGTGAATTCAATAGCAGTTCGTCGGAGGTTCGCTATGCAGATTTCAGGAATAACCTACGTCAAACGTAGAAAAAGGTGGATACCTAAGTTCTTACTATATGTATTCATCGCCCTGGTCATACTTGTTATCATTCTGCTGGGATTATTGATGTTTACAGATATTACAATTCCATATATCAGTGATTGGCTGAAAATGTAAAAGCCGCAGATCTCTGCGGCTTTTCGCTATAACATTTGCCTTCTATTCAGAATAATCAGCACAATCAGGGACAGCAGAACCGCCCCAATCAAGATAAACAACCAGCTTAACGGGTTCGTTTCAAACGGTAACGGTACATTCATTCCATAAAAGCTGAATACAATGGTAGGAATGGACAACACAATCGTCACCGAAGTTAAAAACTTCATCACAATATTCAGATTATTGGATATCACTGAAGAAAACGCGTCCATCATGCCGTTCAAAATGGTGCTGTAGATGCTTGCCATTTCAATGGCCTGCTTGTTCTCGGTGATACAGTCCTCCAGCAATTCCTGGTCTTCCTCATACATCTTGATATGTTTTCCGCGAAGAAGCCTCTCAAGCACG
>LSQX01281285.1_pt1 | contig 18428 bp, 18 predicted proteins | sample 654561 | NCBI WGS metagenome assembly LSQX01 (sample SAMN04489861, study PRJNA283612) | anaerobic digester metagenome | isolation source: 4 biogas reactors fed with cattle manure at either 37C or 55C with and... | place: Denmark: Kongens Lyngby | collected 2014
CATAATTTAAAGGTTCTTGCTAAGTTACCTATCGACCCAAAAATTTCGGCTGCATGTGACAAGGGTATGATAGAGCTTTTCGATGGCAATTGGTTTGAGCCGGTTGCAAAAATCTTAGAAAAAATGGAGGGAAACTAAACTGCTGAAAATTAAGGTGCTTCTTTGTTGAAAACTCCGATACATGCATAGCTTACATTATTATTAACTCCTCACCACTAATTTCTCAAATCGTGATGAGGAGTTTCTATTCTAGTTTTCTAATGCCAGAATCTCAGTTCCGTCTTTAAGGTGAATAGTTCGTGGCCAAAAAGGGGGATTCTCAAATGGCCATTGACACTTGAAGAGAGTCGGTCAAAATTCACTTGTTTCGTAAATCCCTATTTTGAACTCCCTTTATGTGCTCCGTTTCTGCCGCCGAATCAAGTTGCTCGCTGCCTGTCTCGATCATCCTTTATTTGAGAAGTAGTAGACTAGTCCACTATAGATGCCCCGGGCTGCCTTTGTCTGGTAGGAACGGGTGCCGAGGAGACTGGCTTCCTTCTTGCTGCTCAAAAAACCCAGCTCTACCAGGGCCGCAGGCACCTTTGTATTTCTCAGTACGTAGTAGTTGCCCCATCTCACACCCAGGCTGCGGGAACCCAGCTCGTCAACAATGCCCTTTTGAAGGGCCTCTGCCAAATAGTATCCCTCTCCACTATAAAAATAGCTGGTGGTGCCAGTTATCCTGCTGTCATTGTTCCAGTCGCAGTGAATAGACACATAGATATCGCCTGGGCTGGAGTTGGCAAGCTTAACCCTTGCCTGGAGCTGATTGGCATCCTTTCCCCCCGGCGAGTAGTCTCCGTCCCTAGTCATGATCACCGTGGCGCCTGCGTATTCCAGCATTCCCTTTAGATCCCAAGCTACTGCCAAAACAATATCCTTCTCCGGCTGGGGCCCTACTCCCCGGGTACCTGGATTGGTGCCTCCATGGCCAGGATCAATGACAATTACTTGGCCCTGCAAAGCGTCCGGGTCCCAATGGAAATCGCCGGTGCCCACTTCCACCGGCCCCGGAGCTCTGCCTCCCTGGTCAGCTGGAAGCCTGTCCCCCGGGGGACTGAAATTGAAAATGAAGGACAGCAGGAGCAAGAGCACGGTAACCAGAGGATTGGACTGGAGAACTACATGAGCCCTTGGACGCGACTTTCCCAAATGTATCTCCCCCTGTAGTCAATGGCTGATGTCAAAAGGCTGCGTCTATCGCTGCAATTGGGGATAGGTCAAACGCCTACCCCTAACACTTTGACTACAGGATGGGAAACCCTCCAGGCAAATGGCTCCGCAACTGGATGCTTCTAGCCCTGCCGACAGGTTAAGGATTCTCCGCCACTATTTCTGGGAGAAATACTCCTTCAGCTTTTTCAAGGACCAAGTATTCACCACATCATCCCTGGTTAACCAACCCCGGCGGGCAACGCTCAGCCCCAGATGCATATTGTCCAGTTCCGGCGGGCTGTGGGCATCGGTGTTAATCACGATCTTAACGCCGGCCTCTTTGGCTGCCTGGGCGTTGACATCGTTAAGGTCTAGGCGATCCGGTGAGGCGTTGATCTCCAAGACCGTACCTGTCTTGGCTGCCGCTTCAATCACCCGCTCCATGTCAATGGCATAAGGGTCCCTGCGTCCCAGCAGCCGGCCCGTCGGGTGCCCTATGATATCCACATGGGGGTTTTCCATGGCCTTAATGACTCTCATAGTCAGCTGCTCCATATCCTGCCGAAAACCGCTGTGGATAGATGCAATTACCACATCTCTTTCCGCCAATATTGAGTCCGGTAGATCGAGGGTGCCATCGGACAGGATATCTACTTCAATGCCAGATAGCAGCTGGATACTATCCAGCCTCTCATTGACTTCCTTAATCTCTCTGGCTTGGGCCTGGAGCCGTTCAACGGACAGCCCGTTGGCTACAGTGAGGGATTGGGAGTGGTCGGAGACTGCCACATACTCATAACCCTTGGCTGCAGCGGCCAGTGCCAGCTCTTCCAACGTCATGACCCCATCGCTGTAGCGGGAGTGGCAGTGGAGATCTCCCCTGATATCATTAAGCTCCACCAGTTCAGGAAGCAACCCCTGGATGGCCGCAGTCAGCTCTCCTTTCCCCTCTCGGATCTCCGGGGGGATAAAAGGCAGGCCCAGCTGCCGATAGAGTTCAGCCTCACTGAAGGCACTGTCCAGTAAGGCTTCCGGTTCTAGCCCATCCCGGCCCCCGACTACCAGGCCCTGTTCCTCTGCCAGAGCTAGGACCTGAGCCACGTGTTCCGATGAGCCGGTGGCTTTCCACAGGCTCCACCAATAGGATTCGGGTATTGCCGCCAAGATCTCCAAAATGGGGCCGCTCTTCAGGCGCAGCCTCATACTGTCCTTATTCCTAGCGAGGACTTCCTCCACTTCTGCCAATCCCGGCAGCACACTGATTATCTCTCCTGGATTGGTGCCGGCTGCCACCAGTTCCAGCTTGTCCACCAGCTCTCGACGGCGCCGCAGATCACCGGCTAAATCTACCTGCTCTACTTGGGGCAGAAGCTCTAGATGTGCCTGCATCTCTCTCGCCAGCGGCAGGGCTACTCCCAGGGGTATCTGCTTGCCCCTTTCCCGCAGTGCCTGGATGCCCCTGATTATGTTCCACTCTGTCCTGGCGCCCATCCCCCGCAGAGCCCGCACCTTGCGCTGCCGGCAAGCCTTCTCCAGCTCATCGATGCTGGTCACACCCAGCTCGGCATAGAACCGTCTGGCCATTTTGGGCCCCACTCCCGCGATGCTTGTCATCTCCACAACCCCGGGAGGCACCTCTTCCCTCAACTCTTCTAAGTACTTGATCTCCTTGGTGCTCAACCATTCGGCGATCTTCTCCGCCAAAGCTGCACCGATGCCGGCCACATTCCTGATCTCGCCTCGCTCAAAGACCTCCTGAACATCCTCGGGCATCATTTCGATGGCACGGCCAGCCCGGCGGTAGGCATTGGCCCGAAAGGCATTCTCACCATTTAGCTCCATCAGATCGGCAATTTCAAAAAAAGCCCTTGCCAGGGCTAGGTTGTTCATATGCAGTTACTGCCTCCCTATCTGTCTGTTCACCGGGGTTTCATTCTTTCTCATTCCCGACCATCTCGGCCGCTCCCCTTTTGGGCCATCAAACATCCCGTGCTGATTCATATTACCGGAGCAGCTGATGGGGTAGAGGGCGGAGGTACTTCCTGATCTGCCGGCAGATCCTCCCGGTGCCATCTGGGAAACTCTGGCGGCAAGACGCCCTCCAATTCGCCATACAAGCGCGGCACAACAGCTAGGAACTGCTGTGCCAAAGGAGACTTGTTCATAGTTGCCATCAGCCCCTCAAAGGGTACTGCACTAAGAAGTACCAACACAAGGCAAACCACAATAAACCCTTTGGCAAAGCCGAGGCCGATACCTCCCAAATGGTTCAGCAGACTGATGGGTGTATAGCGCAAGACCTTGTGAAGCAGTATCCCGATGAAGCCTGCTAACATGCTGATGATTACGACTATGCCGCCAAATGCCAGCGGGTAGGCGATTACTTCTGGTATGGTGAAGCGGTAGATTAGCTCATCGCCCCAGTAATAGTAGCTCCGGTAGGCATATAGAATTCCGAAGACGATTCCCGCCAGCTCACAGGCCTCCCGCACTAGACCCTTGATAAAACCCTTCAGCATCATCACGATGAGGATCAGTATGATCCCAATGTCAATCCAGGTCATGATAGTGCAGCCTCACTTTTCAATCTCGGACACTAACTCCATCAACTCTTGGTTTTCCTGCCTTTGAACCTGCAGATCATGGGCCATGTTCATTAAAGCCAAGATGGAGGCCCGGTTGCGCGGCAGATTGGGGTATCGCTGCACAACCGGACTGAGATAGCTGTCCACAATCTGGGCCAGCTCTTTGATATAGTCAGAACCACCTTCGCCCCTAATATTATACTCATCCCCGGCTATCCGTACCCTTACACTGTTGGCCTGCTCTCCAGGCGGTGACTGTTTGGCCATAGGAACTCCTCCTTCTGCCGCAACGAGCCCCAATTCTAAACATTATTTCCAGATCCCGCCGCGAATTCCTGCAGGGCCCTTGAGTCCACAGACCCGGGAGCTGGGCAGAGGCCCATTCCAGCCGGGGATAAGCCTTACCGCAGTGTGATTCCCAACTCGGAGCGAAGCCGGTCAATGATCTTCCTCTGGACAGCCTCCACTTCGTCATCGGTCAAGGTGCGGTCCTCTGCCTGGTACATGATGGAGTACGCCAAGCTCCGGCAGCCGGCTGGCACTTGCGGTCCCTGATACACGTCAAAGAGCGCCACATCCTTAATGAGATCAGCCCCAGCCGCCTGGATTACTTCTAGAATCCTCTGGGCCGGCACCTCCTCAGGAGCCAGCAGCGCCAAGTCCCGATCAACAAAAGGATAGCGTGGCAGCCTCTCCATGCGCTTTCTGCCAGTGACCAGGGGGACAATGCCATCAAGGTCAAGTTCTGCCGCATATGCCCGTGAGGGAAGATCCCAGTTGGCAGCAGCCTCTGGATGGATTTCACCCAGGATTCCCACCTTTACACCATCCACCATGACCAAAGAACAGCGGCCTGGATGGAAGCCGGGAGAGTCTGCCGCTTCCCACTGGCAGTCTAGGCCCAGCCCATCCAGCAGGCTTTCCACCAAACCCTTTAGATCGAAGAAATCTACACTCCGGGCTGGGAAGCCCCACTGCCTTGGATGGCCGCCCATCAGGGCAATCCCTAAGGTCAAGCGTTCCTCTGGCAGCTCCGTTAGGGGCAGCTGGCCGGGGACAAAGACTGATCCAATTTCATAGATCTGCAGATCCTGGTGCTGCCTCTGGGAGTTGTGCTGCAGCACATTCAGCAGATTGGGTATCAAGGTAGTCCTCAGGATGCTCCAGTCCTCTGTCAGAGGATTTTGGATGGTCACTGCCCGCCTGAGTTCGTGGTTCTCCGGCAGCTGGAGCTTGTCATGGCTCTTGGGTGAATCAAAACTGTAGGATATGATCTCCATCAGGCCAAAACCTGTGAGCAGATCCCGCACTTGGTCAGCCAGCCGCAGCTGCTTACTCTCGCCTCCACTGGCTTCCCCCCGGGGCAAAGTAGCAGGAAACCGCCCATACCCGTAAAGCCTGGCAACCTCTTCGATGAGATCGGCCTCCAATTCCACATCCAGCCGGTAAGAGGGCACCTTTGCTGCGAGCTCATCCCCGTGATCCTCTACCTCAAACCCCAAGCTTGTCAGGATATCGGCCATCTCCCCTTTAGAGATGTCGGATCCCAGCAGCTTGTTGCAGCGAACCGGAGAAAGGGTAACCACTTTGGGTTCGGGGATAGGGGCCGCAACGGTGATCACACCCTTGCAGACCTCGCCGCCGGCAAGTTCCACCAGGAGCTGTGCAGCCCGATCCATGGCTCTTCGCACACCCTCAGGATCCAGCCCCTTTTCATACCGGGCCGATGCTTCGGAACGGAGTCCGAGATAGCGGCTGGTTCTCCGGATATTCGGCCCATGGAAAATCGCAGCTTCCAGCAGGATGTTAGTGGTGTCAAGGGTAACCTCTGAATTGGCCCCGCCCATGACACCGGCGATGCAGACCGGTTTTTCAGCATCCGCTATCACCAGCGTATCGGTATCTAGAGCCCTAGTTTCTTCATCTAACGTAACAATACTCTCGCCAGCCCGGGCCCGCCGGACGATGATGCGGTTTTCTGCCAGCAGGTCGTAGTCAAAGGCATGCAGGGGCTGTCCCATCTCCAAGAGCACAAAATTGGTTATATCCACAATGTTGTTAATAGGCCGCATGCCTCCGGCGATGAGCCGCCTCTGCAGCCAAAGGGGTGACGGCCCCACCTTGACATTGCGGATGACCCTCGCGGAGTAATAGGGACAAAGCCCTGGGTCCTCCACCGTCACTGAAGTCAAGTCTTCCACTGCCGGCCCCGCCTCAACTACACTGGCCGACGGCAGCCGCAGAGTGCTGCCGGTGAGTGCCGCAACTTCCCTGGCAATCCCGATAACGCTGAGGCAATCAGGCCGGTTGGGGTAAATCTCCAGATCGATGATTGTATCATTGAGGCCCAAGGCATCATGCAGGGGGATCCCCACCGGAGTGTCGCTGGGAAGCACCAAGATCCCGCTGGTATCGGTACCAAGCCCCAGTTCTTGCTCTGAACAGAGCATCCCAGCTGATGTCACGCCTTTGAACTCAACGGTAGTGATCACCTGGCCGTTAGGCAGCTTGGCACCATCCAAGGCAACAGGCACACGCTGTCCCACTGCAGTGTTGGGAGCGCCGGTGACTAAAGTGACCACCTCGCCGCCGGTATCCACATCAGCGATGAGCAGCTTTGCATTGGGATGCTGACGCAGATCGGTGATCTGCCCCACAATGATCCTAGGGTCCAGTTCCTGCCCCATGGGCCCGACACTTTCCACTTCTGAACCGGACATGGTCAGCTGATCGGCCAGCTCCGGCCCTTCTATATCAATTTCTACATATTCTCGCAGCCAACTATAGGAAACACGCATCAGTCAACTTCCCTCCCCAAACTCCATTTACTGGCTAGAACTGTCTTAGGAAACGGATATCATTCTCGAATAAGAGGCGGATATCGTCAATGCCGTACTTGAGCATGGCAATGCGCTCAACGCCTACACCAAAGGCAAAGCCTTGATACTGCTTGGGATCGTAACCCACCTTTGTCAAGACCCGGGGGTCAACCATCCCACATCCCAGTATCTCCAACCAGCCGGTATAGGAACAGACCCGGCATCCCTCGCCGTTGCACATGATACACTCCACGTCAACTTCGGCGCTGGGCTCGGTAAAGGGGAAGAAGCTCGGCCGAAACCTAACTCCTCGGCCTTTGCCAAACAGCGCTTCCAGGAAGGCTGCCAAAATACCTTTCAAATCGCCGAAGGTAGTGGCCTCATCTACCAGCAAGCCCTCAACCTGATGGAACATAGGGGAATGGGTTGCATCCAGGTCAACGCGGTAGACCTTGCCAGGAGCAATAATCCGCACCGGCGGCTCCTGCTTCTCCATGATCCGGATCTGAACCGGAGAAGTCTGGGATCTAAGGAGAATATCACCGGTGACAAAGAACGTATCCTGCATATCCCGGGCGGGGTGATCAGGGGGGATATTTAGGGCTTCGAAGTTGTAGTAATCCAGTTCAACTTCCGGCCCTTCCACCACTTGGAAGCCCATGCCGATAAAAAAGGATTTGATCTCATTTAGAACTTGAGTCAGGGGATGCTGCCGGCCCCTGACCGGCCTGCGCCCCGGCAGAGTAATGTCGATCTTCTCTTCCGCAAGCCGCCGCTCCAGCTCCACTGCCTCCAACGCGGCATAACGCTCCCCTAAGAGGCTCTCCATCTCCTGGCGCAGCTCGTTAACCAGCTTGCCTACAACAGGGCGCTCTTCGGGGGCCAAAGACCCCATACTGCGCAGAAGGCCGGTGAGCTCGCCCTTCTTGCCCAAATACTGTACCCTAATCTGGTCCAGCTCCTTAGTATCATCGGCATCGGCGATCCGGCGCCAGGCTGTCTCCTTTAGTTTCTGCAGTGTGTCTCGCATACTTGACCTCCCTTTCCAACTGCCTATATATAAAAAGGTTGTCTTCCGTTAGGAACGAAAGACAACCTGCGCGGTACCATCCTACTTACCTTCACAGATGCAAAGCATCGGTGAGAGGTCTACTTTTCGGGATGAACCCTCATCCCTCTCCTGTTAACGGCGGATACTCCGGTCTGACCTACTGACTTTCAGCCAACGGCTCCAAAGCGAACTTCACCGAGCCAACCTTCCCAAAGTGCTTTCAGTCCATGGCACTTCGTCCCTGCCGGCGTCCAGCCCAGCTACTTCTCTTTTTCATCGCCTTTGTCGCTATGATATTCACTAACCAAGGTTCTAGTTCATAATTGCCTTTACTGTGCGATAGTGCTTATACAGTAAGTAAGCGGTGATCGAACCGGTGGCTTCAAACAGCTTCCAAAAGAAATCGGCGGTCAGCTTCAAAGGGACCCCACCCTTCCAGTTAATCCCCGTTCGATGCATTCATTATAGCATACGGCCTGCCCATTTACAAGGGCGTAACATGGGGGTCCCTTAGCGGTAACTGGCGTAATATCCGGATAATTGCAGGGTAGTTGGATACACTATCGGATGTTTCTACCCTTCGAAGCTGTGTGTGGAATGGAGTGAAAGCTATGCCGAACTTGGAGGAGATGCAGGCCGTCGGCCAAAGCTGCAGTGAGTACACACCTATCCACTGGGGACCAAGGGCCTCTAAGCCTGAGCCGGAGGCCATCAGCTGCGCAACTTGCGTACACTGGCAGGGAGAGGAGGACATGTGCGCCTTAGACATCTACGAAGAACAGCTGCTTAACCTGGATCAAACCTGATGGTTCTGTTGTCTACTTGCATTCGGCCCCCATGTGACGGAACCGCACCGCTTCATAGAGCATAATGCCGCATGCCACTGCGGCATTGAGGGACTCAACGTCTCCCGCCAGAGGAATGCGTACTCTGTCAGTGGCAGCTGACAAGAGCCGGGGATCGATCCCCTGCCCTTCATTGCCCACGACTATAGCGACGCAGCCGCTGTAATCTGCCTGAAAATGGTATTGGGGGCCTTCTACATCTGCGGCGATTAAGCGGCACCCCCATGGGGACAACTTCTCCAGGAGGTGCTGAGTACTGTCGTAGAAGGATATGGGAATGCGAAACACGGCTCCCATAGTCGCCCGTAGTGCCTTGGAATTAAAGGGGTCTGCTGTTCCCTTCAGGCACAGTACCCCATGGACGCCGGCTGCCGCCGCTGTGCGGACCATGGTACCCAAATTGCCCGGATCCTGTACCCGATCGATCACCAGGTACAACTCCCGCCCCGAAGCCTCCCGGGGGGGAAAGGCCGGGCGGGTGACTGCTGCTGCGACCCCTTGGGGGCTTTCGGTATCGGTCAAAGCCCTAAACAAGGCAGGAGGGCAGCAAAACACTTGACTAGCCGCAGCTCCGGCTGCTTCAATGAGGGCCCTTTGCTCAGGGCCTTTCTCATCAAAACCTGCCTCATAAAACAGCGCCTCAATGGCAGTCACCCCCCGCTGGGCAGCTAAGAGGGCTTCATTAACGAACCGGATCCCCTCCACTGGCACCAGGCCGGTTTTGTCCCTGCCCTTGCGGGTATACAGTGACCGCATCAGTTTGACCATGGGATTCTGGGTGCTGGTTAGTTCTCTCGCTCGAACCATCTCGATACTCCCGTAAAGCCTCTATTAATGAAAAAGCAGCCGTGCTGGCAGTGCCGTTGTCGGACCCTCCACGCCTGACTGCTCTTCGCTTAGTCTGCACCGGTATACCTTAGTTTCCCAGCCCCTGCTTAGCAACATCTACCAGCCGGCTGAAGGCTTCAGCGTCGTTAACTGCCAAATCGGCCAGCATCTTGCGGTTGATCTCTAAGCCGGAGTTCTTTAGGCCGGAAATAAATCTGCTGTATGACAAGCCGTTGATGCGGGCTGCAGCATTAATCCGGCTGATCCACAATTTACGGAAATCCCGCTTGCGGTTTCTTCTATCCCTGTAGGCATAGGCCAATGATTTCATCACCTGCTGGTTAGCAGGGCGAAACAGCTTCCGGTTAGCGCTGTAATAGCCTTTAGCCTGTTTCAGCACTTTCTTGTGCCGTGCTCTCTTAGTCGTACTACTTGTTGCCCGTGGCATTTCCTTCGCCTCCTAAACCAAATAAACTACTGCGGCAGCTCCCAATTAAGCATAGGGCATGAGTCTCTTTACTCTCTCCTGGTCAGCAGCACTGACTAGCTCAGCCTGGCGGAGATTGCGCTTCTGCTTGGGAGCCTTCTTGCCTAGATTGTGCCTGCGATAAGCGCTGCTTTTCTTGAATTTGCCGGAACTCGTGGACTTTAACCTCTTAGCCGCGCCCCGGTGAGTCTTCAACTTTGGCATCGTTATCTTCCTCTCTTACCTCAATCCTGTTTCGGGGACAGAATCATGATCATCTGCCGGCCTTCAATGGTAGGCTGCCGGTCGATTTTTGCTATATCCTCAACCCCCTTGGCCATTTGCAGCAGCATGTTCCTGGCCAAGTCTGAATGGACAACTTCCCTCCCCCGAAAACGTACAGAAACCTTGACCTTGTTCCCGTCCTTTAAGAACCGCTCCGCATTCTTGGCCTTGACCTGGAAGTCATGCTCATCAATCTTGGGAGACATCCGCACTTCCTTGATGGAGACTATCTTCTGCTTCTTCCTAGCTTCCTTCTGCCGCTTAGTCTGTTCATACTTGTACTTCCCATAATCCATAATGCGGCAGACTGGGGGACGGGCATTGGGAGCCACTTCTACTAGATCCAGTTCCCTCTCCTGAGCAGCCCTCAGCGCATCTCTGATTGACATGATGCCCAGCTGCTCGCCTTCCGGGCTGATCACCCTTACATCTCTGGCCCGGATTCTCGAGTTAATACGCAACTCGCTGCTAATCTCATATCACCTCCGTGATTTTTTGCCAACACACTTTGCATAACTAGAGCTCAACGGCTCGCCCAGCGGCTGGTGTCAGAATGAAAATAGGAGCGGAAATACCGCTCCTACAATAGATCAATAGCCATTGGCCGCCAATGGCAGCAAGCAACTTATTTCCATAAACCCTGACAGCTGCCTGATCGGCGCCGTAAGGTGAGAAGCGGCAACTTCTACTTCCGGAAAGTCTATTCAGCTTTCAATACTCTGACGGACTTTAGAATACCACAGATACAAGGCCTTGTCAAATCTTCCGAGCGCTCATTTTGTCGTTTGTACTATGAGTCAACTCCCAAGGGCGCGAGGGCCATTGATCCCGCCTCTTGGCTGAGGAGCTTCCGGAAGTCATCCACTGTCATGCTCCCTCGATCGCCGGCCTGCCGGTGCCGTACAGATACCGTTCCGGCTTCGGCCTCCTTCTCACCGACGATGAGCATATAGGGGATTTTATCCAGCTGTGCACTGCGGATCTTGTAACCCACCTTTTCGTCCCGGGCATCGATCTCTACCCGGAGATCATCGGCCATCAGCTCCTTGCGCACTGCTCCGGCATAGTCTAAGAACCGCTCACCCACCGGAATGATGCGGGCCTGCACCGGTGCCAGCCAAGCTGGAAAGACCCCGGCAAACTCCTCAATGAGGATGCCGATAAACCGCTCCAGGGCTCCGAAAATCACCCGATGGATCATTACCGGCCGGTGTTCCTTGCCATCCTCGCCAATATACGTTAGGTCAAAACGTTCCGGCATCAAGAAGTCCAATTGAATCGTGCCGCACTGCCAAGTCCTGCCTAAGCAGTCCTCCAAGTGGAAGTCCAGCTTCGGGCCGTAAAACGCGCCATCACCTTCGTTGACTGCGTAGGGGATGCCCTTTGCCTCGACTGCCTTCCGCAGGGCCTCAGTGGCAGCATCCCAAATCTCATCTGGACCCATGGCGTCTTCCGGTTTGGTACTCAGCTCCACTCTGTACTTCAAGCCAAACACATCTCGGTAGACATAGTCAATGAAGTCGATGACTCCCATGATCTCTTCCTGAATCTGGGAGGGGAGCATGAAGATGTGGGCATCATCTTGATGGAAACAACGCACCCGCATCAAGCCGTGCAGTGTTCCCGACAGCTCATGGCGGTGGACAAGCCCCAGCTCACAGTAGCGCAGAGGTAAATCCCGATAGCTTTGCAGGCGCCGCTTGTACAGCAGGATACTGCCGGGGCAGTTCATAGGCTTGATAGCATAGGGCCGCTCATCGATCTCAGTGAAGTACATGTTCTCCCGGTAGTGATCCCAATGACCGGACTGACGCCACAGGGATTCACTGAGAATGATGGGTGTCTTAACTTCCTGGTAGCCCCGCCGCCGATGCTCTTTCCGCCAGAAGTCCTCCAGGGTCCTCCAAATCACCATCCCGTTGGGATGTAGGAAGGGAAAACCGGGGCCTTCCTCCTGAATGCTGAAAAGGTCAAGCTCCCTGCCCAACCGGCGGTGGTCTCTGCGAGCAGCTTCCTCCAAGCGGTGGAGGTGCTCATCCAGATCCTTCTGCTTGGCAAAGGCTGTTCCATAGATCCGCTGCAGCATAGGCCGGTTGGAATCTCCCCGCCAGTAGGCACCGGCTACATTGAGCAGCTTAAAGGCCTTCAATCTGCCGGTTGAGGGCAGGTGAGGGCCCCGGCATAGGTCAATAAGCTCTCCCTGCTGATATACGCTTACTTTGTCGTCTTCCATTTCCTCGAGGAGCTCAACTTTGTATTCTTCACCCATGGCAGCAAATTCTTTGATCGCTGTCTCCCTGTCCAGCTCCCAGTGGGTAAACTCTTGGTCTTCCTTCACTATCTTTTGCATCTCAGCTTCGATGCGGGTCAGGTCCTCTGGAGAAAAGGCCTCGGGTACATCAAAATCATAGTAAAACCCATTGTCAATGGCCGGACCAATGGCTAGCTTTGCCTGGGGATAAAGGCGCTTGACAGCCTCGGCCATTACGTGGGCTGCGCTGTGCCGCAAGATCTCCAGTCCCTCCGGCTGATTGACAGTGATAATCTCCAAGGAGCTGTCCTCTAGGATCTCGTCCTGGAGGTTCTGCAGCACGCCGGATACCCTGGCGGCTACGGCATCCTTGGCCAAGCGGGGGCTGATATCCTCGGCTACCTTGTAAGCAGTTGTACCCCGGGGATACTCTCTGGCACTCCCATCGGGAAATGTAATCCTAATTGACATTACCTACACCCCATTTCGTAACTGATAGCTGCAAAAAAGCCCCATCCCAATAGGGACGAGGCCTAACTCGCGGTTCCACCCTGATTAACCAGTACAATCGAGACATTCAGACTGGTTCACTCGTGACGCTGTAACGGGCTGTTCCCGGCCGCGTATACTCGAAGAGCTTCTTTCCACACGGCAACTCTAGGGTGGTCTTCCAGTGCCTACTCTCAGAAGTGCTTCCAGTCTATGGCACTTCCTCCCTGCCAGAGATCAACACTGTACTCTTCCCCTTCATCGTCTCTCCAACCATTTTGCCCAATTATAACTTCTTCTTCCGGCAGCTGTCAAGGTCCAGAACTACAGGCAGCATATTTTAGTATACCGTTTCACCGGCGCACATATACTAGGTAGAAGAGAAAGGGGGTACGTGCTTGATTACCATTGTGGTCAGCTGTCCCGGCACTGGAAAACAGCTTTGGCAGCAGCTGCAGGAGGATTTGTCCTGCCTTAAGCCGAAGGACACGCCTCACATCCGCTGCTTTCCACAACAGGGGCAGGCCTTGGTCACCTGCCGGTTTGCCGATGCCGAGCCGGCCAGGAATGCACAAATCTATTATGTTGCCAGTTCCTTAACCGACTTTGTCGTCAGTCAATATGAAGCAGGTGTCTTAAGGAGACTAATAAAAAAGGGCTATCCATCAGCATCGGAAGATGAGCGGGAAGCCATCTTTGATGAAGCTTACGGCATCCTAATTGGCAAGAGCCCCTTGAAACTAGCCGGCGAAGCTCGTCTGCAGTCCAAGGCAGATATCATGTACGCGCTCCTAGACTACCTCAACATGGAAGAACTGCTGATTCTCGATGGGTTTGTCCGGTTCCGGCTGTGGAAGTACCGGCGCTACCTCCAGCATCTGGTCAGGATGGCAGCAGACTCCATCAGGAGGAAACGGGCCCACCGGGAGTTCATCTCAGTGCTGAAAGGCTTTGTCGACCTGCAAGAACCCCGGAGAGATATCGTCCATATAGTTGTCCGCCCCAATGGGCTCTATCGGATACTGGACCGCGAGTTCTCTCCCATTGAGACCGAGTATCTAGAAGGATATGCTGCCACCCTCATCGAGCACGAGCTGGATGTAGAAGACCTTTTGATCAGTGCTCTGTTAACCACAGCACCCTGCCGCATTATGTTCCACTTTCCCCCAGAATGGCCGGCCACCGATGCCGTCCAGTCCATATTCGGCCCTCGGATAGAACACTGTCCTGGATGCCGTCACTGTGAAGCGAGCCGGCAAGCCATCGCTGCCATCCTGGCCGATAGGGCTGAGAAGTCCTGACGGCTGCCGCTCACTGTCTACACCAACAGAACCCGATCATCCAGAAGCCGCTTACCCCGCACAGCTTCGAACTGATCCAATAGGTCATCTACAGTCATCGATGCTCTGTCGGGATCTTGCAAATCCAAGATGATCTGTCCCTGATCCATCATAATGGTGCGGTTGCCAAACTCCAGGGCCTGCCGCAGGTCGTGGGTTACCATCAAGGCCGTCAGCTCTCGGTTCTTGATGATCCTGCAGGTCAACTCACCAATCATTTCACCGGTCTTAGGATCAAGTGCCGCTGTATGCTCATCTAGAAGCAGCAGTTTAGGATTGGAAATCGTGGCCATCAACAGAGTTAACGCCTGCCTCTGTCCTCCCGACAGCAAGCCCACCGGCTCCTGCAGCCGGTCCTCCAGCCCCAGGCCGAGGATGGCCAACAGCTCCCGAAACCGGGCCCGATCTCGGACACTAACACCAGGGGCCAATCCCAGGCGATTGGGCCGCTTCATGGCCATAGCCAGATTCTCTTCAATGGTCATGGAAGCCGCAGTACCAATCATGGGATCCTGGAACACCCGGCCGATGAAATGGGCACGGCGGTGTTCCGGCTGGCCGGTGACATTATCCCCGTCTATCCAGATTTCTCCTTCTTCAACTTCATACACACCGGCTATGACGTTGAGCAGTGTGGATTTTCCGGCGCCGTTGCTGCCGATGATGGTGATAAAATCTCCCTGCCGCACCTCTAGATTGATATTCTCTAAAGCGGTCTTTTCTACCCCATTGCCGTTGGCGAAAACCTTACGAAGTTGGGATATTCGCAGCACGCCGCTTCCCTCCCCCAAACTTTGCCAATGAACTGCTCCAAACAGGTCCGGATAGGGCGAAGACTACAAGCACGGCGGTGATCAGCTTGAGATCTGTCGGCGCCAGCCCCAGCCGCAATGCGGCGAAAATCGCTCCCCGGTAAATCAGAGAACCTACTATGACTCCTGTGGTAGCCCAGCCCAATCCTGGAAGCCGCACCAGCGCCTGTCCGGCAATCACCGATGCCAGGCCGGCAACTACCGTCCCAACACCCATCCCCACATCGGCAAATCCCTGATACTGTGCTACCAAAGCTCCCGATAGTGCCACTAGGCAGTTTGCCAGCCCCAGGCCGATCAGCTTCATGCCGTCGGTGTTAACTCCGCAGCTGCGGATCATCTGCTCATTATCCCCGGTGGCTCTAATCGCGAACCCGATCTCAGTCTTAAGGAATAAATCCAGCAGCACCTTGATCAGCACCAGTGTGATCAAAAACAGTATCCAGGGTGCCATGCCCCGCTGGCCAAACCAGCTGACCAGTGTCGGCTTGCGCAGAAGCGGGATATTGGCCCTGCCCATTACCCTAAGATTCACAGAGTATAAGGCAGTCATGGTCAAGATCCCTGAAAGCAGCCCTGAGATTTTCAACTTAGTGTTCAAGAAACCGGTTGTCAATCCCGCCAGCATCCCCGCAGCCATGGCCAGGACGGTGCCCAACAGCGGACTGCCGCCATCGGCAATAAACCGGGCGGCGACGGCAGCCCCTAAAGGAAAACTGCCGTCAACGGTGAGATCAGCGAAATGAAGGATCCGGTAAGTAATGTAGACACCTAGAGCCATAATGCCGTATACTAATCCCTGCTCCAACGTTCCAATCAATGCGGACAGCAACATATGCGATACTCCAATCTATCCTTAGTCAACAATCTCGCTGGCCTCTGCTAGAAGGTCAGCAGAAAGCTCGACCCCCATTCTCTGGGCGGCGCCTGGATTCAGCACCAGTGCTACATCCTCCAGGTACTCTATCGGCATCGAAGCCGGGTCAGCGTTATTCTCTAGAATCTCCAGTGCCATCCTGCCGGTCTGCCGCCCCAGCCCATAGTAATCAATGCTGATGGTTGCCATAGCTCCCCTTCTCACGGAATCGGTCTCACCGGCCACCAAGGGCAGCTTTGCATTCTCGGCCACGATAATCACTGACTCTAGTGCTGACACCACGGTATTGTCGGTGGGTACGTAGATGGCATCTACTCTGCCCACTGCCGACTGCGCTGCTTGATAAACACTGCTGCTGTTGTCCACCGGAACCTCAACTAGAGTAAGTCCCAATTCCGCTGCAGCTTCCCGAGCCAGATCCAGTTGTACCAGGGAATTGGCCTCTCCCGGGTTGTACATGACTCCAACTCTCTTAGCTTGGGGCCGGATGGTTCTCAAGAGCTCTAGCTGCTTAGCCACTGGAGTTAGGTCCGATGTGCCGGTGACATTGGTGCCCGGCGCATCGATGCTTTCTACCAGTCCAGCGACGACGGGATCTGTCACAGCGGTGATCAAGATGGGAATATCCTGAGTCACATTGGCCGTCGCCTGAGCGGTAGGAGTAGCAATCGCCAAGATCAGATCCACCGAGCTGCTGACGAATTTCTCCGCGATGGTCTGGGCAGTGGCGAAATCCCCCTGGGCATTCTGCATATCATAGACGACCCGGCTCTCATCATACCCGGCTTCCGCCAACTCATCTATGAAGCCTTGCCTTGCAGCATCCAAGGCCGGATGTTCTACAATCTGAGTGATTCCAATCTTGATCTTTCCCTCCGCTGCCAGAACAGAACTTGCGCCCAGCAGCGCTGCCAGCAACAGTACCATCATTGCTGCGCCAATGGCCCATCTTCTCATCTCTCTCACAGCACACTCTCCTAGATGTGCTGCCTCCCCCCTTCTGAATTATCCTTTGCTTGGCTCGCTGAACAAAGCACGCCTGCCGCTTTCTAACTACGACCGGTTAGTAGGTCCTCTTACACACCTTCATAATCAGCGAGGTCTGGGAAGCCACCACGCCCGGTATGTCCCGGAGGGTCCTGGTCAGGAACTTGAACAGCTCCTCATTGGACTCGGCCACCAGTTCCAGTATTAGGTCAAACTCACCGGCGGCGACCCCGATATAGCGGACGTTGTCAAAAGACTCCAGCCGGGAAATGACCTCATCTACCTTGTCGCCATCGACCTTAACACCTACGATGGCCTGGGTATGGAGCCCCAGTTTCTCCATGGTGGTTACGCCTACAATCCGCAGGGTTCCACTCTCAATGAGGCGATTTACCCGTTTGCGCACCGTAGCCTCCGCAACCCCCAGCTCAGATGCCAGTGCCGTATAAGGCATCCGCCCATCAACCTGCAAACGTGCGATCAGCTGCTGATCAAGCTTGTCTAGCTTCTCCTCTGCCATAGTGTTTCCTCCCTCTCACTTGCTGCCTTCCATCGATTTTAGCAACTGCTGAATACGAAAATGAGAAGGTTCTTGGCACAATTATATTGACTTCGTATCAAAAAGGCAATACCTAAAAGAAAATCGGATGGAGAGTTTCGGCAGGGAACCGGTATGGAAATAGAGTAGTAAGCCAGATTATGATGGGAAGGGTTGGCAAACCTGTACGTGAGGCTGTAACCATCCCCGGGAGAACGCCACATTAGATGCGGCGGCAGATGTATACAGAGGAGAGATTGAGATGCCGTATTGGCAGCTGCTTACCATGCCGGCAGTGGGCGGGGTGATCGGCTGGGTCACCAATGTCATCGCCATCAGAATGCTGTTTCGGCCCCATGATCCTGTTAAGGTCCCCCTGTTACCCATTACCGTTCAGGGCCTCCTGCCCAAATACAAGGCAGAGCTGGCAGCCGCCATCGGCCAGGCCGTTGAAGAAGAGCTGCTTCCCATTGAGGCACTCATCGACCAGTTGGGCGCGAGTACGGCCCAGGAGGAGATCCTGCAGCTAATAGAAGAACACGTGGAAAAGCGTCTCAGACAAAAGCTGCCCCAGTTTCTGCCTGACAGCCTCAAAGGGGTGATCGCCGGCCTGCTCCGGGATTGGCTGGGCCAGGAGCTGCCGCCTCTGCTGGACAAGCTGACACAGCAGGCCAAGGAACGGGTGCGGACCGGCCTCCACATCTCCCAATTGGTTCATGAGCAGATCATGGAATTTGATGTAGCCCACCTGGAGGCTCTAGTTGTCAGTATATCCCGCCGGCACCTGCGTCACTTGGAGTTTCTAGGCGGGGCCTTAGGCTTCATCATCGGCCTGGTTCAAGCCTCCATAGTGATCATCGCTGCCCGCTGATGGGACGATAAGTATCCACATAATCCATCAACACCGATTGTATCGCCCCATTGAACCGATAGGCATCCATAAAAAAACTGCTGCTCTCAGAGCAACAGATCCTGTTGAACTGGTGGGGGAGCCCGGGATCGAACCGGGGACCTCTTGCATGTCACGCAAGCACTCTAACCAGCTGAGCTACTCCCCC
>LSQX01078589.1_pt1 | contig 18427 bp, 16 predicted proteins | sample 654561 | NCBI WGS metagenome assembly LSQX01 (sample SAMN04489861, study PRJNA283612) | anaerobic digester metagenome | isolation source: 4 biogas reactors fed with cattle manure at either 37C or 55C with and... | place: Denmark: Kongens Lyngby | collected 2014
TTTGTGAGTATCCTTTGGCGACAAGGAGCAGATGATGAGCCCGGTGCGCTACTCCCTGCTCGCAGATGGCCATCAGCGGGCTGCTTCGCGATAAGCGCATCACGTGTGTCCTCATCGGGGCGCGATCGGTATCCCAATTGAACGAGAACATTGATGCGGTGAAGACCAATGCCCCGTTCACCGAACAGGAGCTTGTGGCCATCGATGGGATTGGCGAGTGGTGGAGGTAGACGGCACGGTGATGATGGACTACCATCTACCTGTGACCCCCACGTGTTTGTGGTAGCCGTGAGGTGACTCCACGGATCAACATCCTGGGGGATCACTCTTCTGGGTGCTCGTACGCCTTATTGTAGTAACCTACAAAAATTCGTACGAGAGATTAGGCAAATGTTGTTCGCAGCGAGCTTCGACTGCACAGAATGAAGTGTGCGGCGATATGATGTTTTTGCTCTGTACGATATTTTTCTCATCCATGGCAAAGATGCAATATACGAATCAAAGACCAATTTATCAAAGATAATAACAAACAATTCGTCTTGATTTGCAAATTTTGCCACTCTATAATTAGAATGTAATTGTTTCTGCAGTAACACAATCATAACAAGGAGGTATGCAGATGATTTTCTCAAAAAAGGAGACAGAGGGATATAAACTGCTTAAGTCTAATGCTTTGGCATTCGTAAAAGCAATGAAATTCGGGAGAGAGCCAGGAGCATACAAAAAGGAAGCTAGTGAAACGGAACCCAGCACGTATGGCTCTTATCATGCTACTCAGGTCCTCAATCTTTTTGGAGAACTTCGGAAGATGCCCAAAGGCGATTTAGATGCGTGGGCTGAGCGAATAAAGAAACTCCAAGTAGGTGAAAATGGCTTTTTTTCTAATAGAGCACAGGATGTTGGTGTCAGGAGACATTTAAGAGAAATGGACCCCGTATGGCACTTCACCAGGGGAATGATTTGGTGTTTGCGAACGCTCGGACCTGAATATACCGCTGACAAGCCGTTAGATTTTGTTGAGCCATTCTTGAATAAGAAAACGTTATACGACTATATCAAATCGTATGACTGGAAGAATTCTTGGGCTGCTGGTAACCAAATCCTGGCGCTTGTTACTGCGATGCAGGCAGCGCGCGACTGGCAAGGTGCCTCCAATGTCGATCAACTGTTGGAAGAAGCAGTATTTCCTGCTTTGGAAGAACTCGTTGATAAGGAAACTGGGTATTGGGGAACGCAATTGGGGGCTGATGCCTATAACGGTATGTTCGGTACAATCCATATCCTCCCCATATACTTTGCACAGGGATGGGAATACAAGGACGTTGACAGGAGTGTTGATACGACCCTAGCATGCCAACTTGCTGATGGATCTTTCTGGCCAGGCGGGTCGGATTGCCCCGACTTTGATGGAGCATACATGCTGTACAATCTTTCCCGTCTTACGACGTACCGCTCTGAAGACGTGGAAGCCTGTGCACGTAAGTATATTCTCCATGCAGAGCAGCATATCGCCGATGATGGGGTGGGATTCCTACTTCACAGGAAAGATTCCACGCCAGACATGTGGAAGTCACGGCCTCACTTCATCTGGAAAGAGGGTGATTTGAATTCCACCGAGGAATATCGTGACGAAGACCCTACGCGAGATAAAATAATGTTGGGTTCTTGGTTCTATCCACTTTCGCTTGCACTCATCAGTGGCATGCTGTCAGATACGGGGTATGACGGTCCCTACCGTCTTGAGCGTCTCTCACTACATCAGTGCAACGTCGATGAAGAACCGAGTTTTTGATCATGTCTTCAGACTTTGTCAACGGCAAGATGGAATGCAATATTGTTGAGTCAGATCTTGAGGAGGATTTTCTAGATGGTTGGAGCTTGCATATGAACAAAAAAACCACTCAACTGCTCAACAATATTGAACGCCAAATTAACAAAGTTGTTTTCTCCTCAATGATAATAGGGCGCTTCCCCACAAGTTGGTCTTTTGAAGCGTACAATAAGTATTTGTGTGAACGAGGGCTAAGCCTCTATTGCAGGATCGTTCGATTCGTGAATTCGCGACTGGCAGAAACACAACGAAGCGCCATCAATGAGAGAATCACTGAAAGGTATCCGAATATATGTATTAAGACCTACGGTACGTATATTGTGTGCTTATTTTATGAGCAACGAGGCCAAAATCCCCCAAGCCACAAGGAATTTTCGGATTTGGTTTCCTTCTTGGTCAATGACAGCGATGTTATGTGCTTTACGAGTGAAGAGGTTTCTGATGTCTCTGATCTTACCGAAACGTATCTTGACTTAAAGAAAACCGCTGATACTGAACAAGCTTTCAAAGGTAAGTTCAGGGACCAAGAGGTCATGGGGATATATTCGCTGGAGTATGAGCTTTTTGACAAAATCGAGAGTGGATGTATTGAGGAGATTCCATCGATTCTTACCTCGATTGTTGAAGCTGTTAATGATGCCAACAGTCTTTTCCTGACGGATAAGGATGATGTTTTAATCTGTGTAAGGAATTATTTTGGGTTTTTATGGAGAGAGATAACCCGTGTGATCTACGAACGCACGGGAAAGCGCAGCACTCTTCGCGAATACATCACCATCGACCTTGAGATAAACATGGCCTCTGACTCGAATGAGCTGGAAGTTTTGATGATTAAATTCATCGAGCAGTTGGTTGAAACATTGAAACTGACCTCGAACAGTATCTGCCACCGGATCATCGACGATGTGAAACAGATTATCTTCAACAACTGCCACGATGACATTTCACTGACGAAAGTAGCCGAGCAAGTTGGTCTTTCAAGTACGTATCTCAGCAAGTTATTCAAAAAGGTGGAGGGCAAAAACTTCATAGATTATGTTATAGCGACCAAGATGGAAAGAGCCAGGGAGTTGGCCGAAAAAGGGGACTTGAATGTAAATGAAATTGCTGAGGCCGTGGGGTATTCCAACGCCAACTACTTTAGTACAGCATTTCATCGCTATTTTGGCATGACTGCCAAAGAGTGTATAACACGTGGGAGAGACGTAGGGTGAAATGAGGCAAGAAAAAACTGAACCAAAAAGAATTGAACAATTCAAAGCTACGATTAAAATCCTGAACAATATCGCTGACAAAGTAGAAGAAGCTGTGTATGTCGTTTGTGCGTTTAGTCTTACTTTGCAGACAGCTCTTATCTGCTTCCAGGTTTTTGGGCGTTATATCATAAAATATATCCCTGCTGGGACTGATGATATTGCACTGTTGTGTATGGTCTGGACAGCGATTTTGGGAATGTCATTGAATGTTCGTGATGATGCACACCTGAAAATGGAATTAGTGGACATTTTTGTCTCTGAAAGTAAGATATGGTTTTTCCAGGTTATTTCCAGCATCTTGGTCATCGTGTTCTCGGTATACATGGTCATATACGGTACCTCGTTATGGCAATTGCGCTGGGGTGCTATGATGCCTTCTCTGAATATGACCAGTGCGTGGTATTACGTGGTGCTCCCGATTTCTGGGGTAATAACCGCATTCATAGGATTCGTATTCTTGATGAATACAATTCTCAAAATTGTGGACCATAAACTGGGAATCTCTGGAGATTCTGGTGACGAGGCTCGGGAGCGGACCGGCATGGAAGCCAAAGTTGCTCGTGAGCTCAGTGAAGCTTTTGAAGAGTAAGAGAAGGGAGTTATAGATGAGTACAAGCGCGCTTGCCATAATTATTCTGGTAGTCAGCTTCTTTGTATTGATGATCATTCGCCTGGGCGTGGGGTTTTCAATGGGGCTTGCTACAATTATCACGATGGGTTTTCTGAAATCCCAAGGTGTGCCGATGAGCCTCGCCATTGTTTTTCAGGGAATGGTATCCGGGACTTCGTCCTTCACATTCATGGCGGTTCCATTCTTCATGTTTGCGGGTGAGCTCATGTCAGCAGGTGGTATTTCCGACAGAATCATCGCCTTTGCAAACGCACTGGTGGGGTGGATACGAGGTGGAGCAGCATATGTGAATGTTCTGGCCTCAGCGTTTTTTGGAGGGATATCGGGAAGTGCGACAGCAGATACCGCTGCTCTTGGTCCAATGGAAATCAAGTTGATGACCGAGCAGGGATTTGATGTCGGTTATGCAACCAGCCTTACCATGGCATCCTCGGTTGAAGGTATGCTCATTCCCCCTAGTCACAACATGGTTATCTATGCCGTCGCAGCCGGGGGCGTCTCCGTGGGAGCTCTGCTCATGGCCGGTCTGATTCCCGGGTTATTACTAGCAGCCTCACTGGCGGTACACGCGTTCTTCTACGCGCGAAAATTACAACTCAAACCACTTGGTTCATTCAATCTTAAAGCCGCCGTGAAGACTGGATTGATGGCTTTCTTTGGCCTTTTGGTGATTTTCATTATCATTCTGGGGGTAAGTGGCGGGGTCATGACTGCTACTGAATCGGCATCGATTGCGTGCCTGTGGGCCTTCATCTGTGCAATTTTTATCTATCGGGAGTTGAAAATCAGCAACTATTACAAAGTTGCTAAAAAAGCAGTCAAGATGCTGTCAATGATTTTCCTTCTTGTCGCATGTTCTAACTCATTTGGATGGCTGGTGGCGTATTTGAAAATACCAACCATGATTACCAAAGCCTTGTTGGCATTGACAACAAACAAGTATCTTATTCTCTTGTTGTTCAACGTCCTGCTTTTATTCCTTGGCATGATTATGTCCATGAGTTCGATTATCATCATACTTACACCCATCCTTGTGCCCGTGCTTTCGGAGTTGGGAGTCAGCCTCGTTCACTTTGGTTGTATCTTGGTCTTGAACCTGGGCATAGGGCTCATCACTCCACCTGTTGGGGGCGTTCTTTTCATTGGATCGGCAATCTCGGGAGTCAATGTCAATAAACTGGTCAAGTCAATGTTACCGCTCTATCTGATGATGATTGTGGCTCTTCTGGTGGTTACCTATATCCCAGATTTCTCGCTTTGGTTCCCGAGGCTCCTTGGCTATAACGTATAACAATGAATTCATTAGTGAATGAAAGGAGGAGAATATGGATTTAACAAGGTACCAGGCACAGCTCGATGCTGCACAGGAACGAGTGCCATTCCCAATCTCGGAAGAGGAGTTGTGCAAGCGGTATGAAGGAGTGTTTGTTTCAGCTGTGAACGACGTGTTGCGTGAGGAAGGAATGATTTCTCAGACTCTTCCCCCCGATATTTTGCCTTTGCGCGAAACAATGAAGGTGTGTGGTATCGCTTTTACCATCAAAGGAGGTCCGAGTCTTGACCTCAAAGATGAAATGGAAGAGCGAGCCAGGATGCTCGAAGAAATCGGCAAAGGTGATTTGGTTGTATGGGATACGAGCGGTGATACCTTTAGTGCCCAGTGGGGAGAGATGATGACGAAAGTCTCGAAACGCCGAGGTTGTCGGGGCGCGATCGTTGATGGTGGCGTACGTGATACCAACAAGGTGCTTGAACAGGACTTCCCTGTATTTTGCAAGTATCGTACATCGAACGGCATGCTTGGTCGGTTCAGGACCAATGCCTGGCAAGTGCCCATCATGATCGCTGGTGTGAAGATCTTTCCTGGGGATGTGGTATTTGGGGACATCGATGGAGTCATCGTGATACCGCGGAAGATGGCGTACGACGTGTTGCTGAGGGCAGAAGCCGTCCGCGATGATGAGAAAGAAATTGATCAGATGATCGCAAGTGGTATTCCACCTACAGAAGTCGTAGCGAGGGGAGGATATTTTTGATCAATATTAAGAATAGTATAAGGAGAATAATTACAGTATGAGGGATTTACAAGGTCTGTCCATTATTATGGTCGGTGGAAGTGGGGGAATCGGAAGTGCAACAGCCAATAGAATTGCTGGGCCTGGAGTGAATATCGGGATATGTTCAATAGACACTCCGCGTCTTAAAGAGCTTGGCGAGGAATTGAGAGCAAAGGGTACGAATGTATATACCAAACATGTCGATACCTCGAACCCTCATGATATTCGTGCATTTATCGATGAGTGCTGCGACTTGTTCAAAGGTGCTGATATTCTGATAAACTTTGCAGGACTATCGATTGATGCGACCCTTGAGACACTTACCGAAGAGCAATGGGATACTGTCATTAATGCGAACCTTAAGGGTAATTTCTTTGCTACACAAGCTTTTGCAGACCGTGTTAATGGAGAAAAAGGGGCACTCGTAGTCAATTTTGCCTCAATGGCGGCAAAACGCCCAGGAGGTGGAAATGTCCATTATGCGGCAGCGAAATCGGCTGTCTATACCCTTTCGCAGGCACTTGCGCAACAGATGAAACGCAAGAATATTAAGTTCACTTCGATGTTGCCTGGACCTACGAGCACGACGTTCTTTGCCGGTAGAAAAACCGAGGCGGAGATGTCTGGGTTCATGAAGGCAGATGATGTGGCGGAGATTCTTGAATTCATCATGAAGCGAAGCGATCGATTGGTGTTCCATGAAGTCTCAGTAGACAGTTATGCGTTTTTCAATCGCTGATATGCGGTGAAGACATACGCAAAACTGGGCTTGATTCAGGAGTATTGGGCAGAACAACGTACTGAAGCGTTTCGAAATTGAATGGAACGGCTGAAAGTGTAGTGTAGGTTTTTTGTATCGGGAATGTATTGACCTGTTAGGTCAAATGAAATTTTGGAGGTTACTATGAGAAAGGTATTTGTATCGACGATTTGTATCATTTTCTGTGCATCACTCCTGTTCGCAGGGGGAGCGAAAGAGGATGTGGGAGCATCTACGTCTGGTGAGTATGTATACCAGAAAATGACCATTGGATGGGGTACAACCTCATCTGAAGGGACGATTGTGGTCCAGGCAATGAATGACTTTGCCGATGCTATCGGAAAAGCTACCGATGGACGCGTGAAAGTTGAGATTTATCCGGGCTCCCAGCTTGGATCTGCCCAAGCCATGCTTGAACAGTGTCAGCTAGGGACTCTCGCGATGACCAATACGCAACCGTCAATCCTTGGTGGTATTGGAGCTACCGAACAGTACGCCCTGTCCATGCCGTATGTATTCAGCAGCTTTGATGCTCGATGGGATGTAATCTATGGAGATATCGGTAAAGAGCTGAATGATATTGTGACACAGAAGGCTAAGGGACTGGTTGGGTTCAGTTACTTTGGTGATGGGGCTCGACATTTCTTTACCAACTTCCCGGTGAACTCGTTATCTGATTTGGCTGGAAAGAAGTTGCGCGTACAGAAAACAGAGCTTGACAATGCATGGTGCACTGCACTCGGAGCCATCCCGACCCCGACGGACTCTGCTGAAATGTATAGCGCTATGTCCACTGGACTGGTAGACGGTGCGGAACAGCCGATCGCCAACTACTATAGTGGGATGTATACCGAAGTCTCTAAGTACTACGTGCTTGACGGCCACACCTACAATACTATTGGGATTGTGTTCTCTGCTGATATCTGGAATAAAATGGACAAACAACTCCAGGAACTCATCACCAATACGTGGAACGACATCATCCAAGCGAAAAAACAGGTAATCTTGGACAACGAGGCTGATACGCTCAAACTGATTGAAGCAACCGGTGTCAAGGTCAGTACTCCTAAAGATCTCGATGCGTGGGCTGCAGCCATGGAAGGCGTATACGATAAGTACAATGCCAAGTATGGCAAATCATTTGCTGATTATCTCTCTCGGATCAGAGCAGTAAAATGATGTGTTGAAGCTGTACTCGGTATAGCAGATTGACCGTAGGGTTTTGATGTGTGCCCTCTCTATCTACATCATAGAAGGGCACACGTCGGATACCGCATCTTGAAAATGGATCAATTTCTCTAGTGAAGGACATCTTTCGGTTTTGCTTTGGGCTGGATTTCAGATAGGTATATGGATTGGGTGCGTAAAATCTACCTGACGGCATTGACTCAGGCAAATAGGGGTAATCGCCTCTCCTTGTTGACAAAAGGCTGTATGGCATCCGTGTATAGGTAGTGACAACAGACCTCAGCGAAGTGGCACAATGTGGGCTTTTACGCTCGTCCGATGCATCACCCGTGAATGGTGATGGGAAAGGGGAGTGAGATATGGATGATTTTGTATTTAATATTCCTACAAAAATATATTTTGGGAAACATGCAGATACCGATATTGGGGAAAAATTAAAGGAAATAAACACCGGACGCATACTTTTGCTGTATGGTGGCGGGAGTATAAAGAAATCGGGTTTGTACGATCGAATAACAAAAAGCCTGAGCGACGCTGGGCTTGATTTTGTCCCTCTTGGAGGGGTTGAGAGCAATCCGAGCGTGGCGTTCATTCGCAAGGCACTTCCACTGTGCAAAAAGGAACACATCCAATGTGTCCTTGCTGTGGGCGGTGGAAGCGTGATTGATGCTGCAAAAAGCATTGCCCTGTGCGCCAATTCGGACTATGACCCATGGGATGTAGTGATGAGGCGGGTGGTACCCACCGAAGCACTACCGATCGTCATTGTATTGACAATCGCAAGTGCAGGTAGCGAGGTAAGCGCAGCCCACGTTCTGAACAACCCGGATATTCCCATGAAGAAGGGGTGTCAGAATGAGCATTCACGTCCAAAGATGGTGTTCATGAATCCAGAGACCACATTCTCTGTTCCACCCTTCCAGACAGCGTGTGGCATAACCGATGCAATGATGCATACGATGGAACGATATTACTCCTTGGATAGCAACACCGAAATCGTTGACCGTTTGGGAGAGTCCATTCTGGTGACATTGAAACATCAAGGCTTGGTTGCCTTGAACAATCCTACTGATTATGAGGCACGTGCAGCATTGATGTGGTGTGCTACGCTTTCTGCAAGCACCTTTACAAAAGCTGGCAAGTCGATCCAAGTCTTGCCGGTACATCAGCTGGGGAACGGGATCAGTGGACTCCATCCCCGGGTTGAACACGCAGCCGGGTTATCAGTTCTCTATCCCGCCTGGGCTCGATTCGTCTACAAACACGACATTCGACGGTTCTACCAGATGGCTGTACGAGTATGGGGGGTGGATGATGAGTATGAATATCCTGAGCGGGTAGCCCTGGAAGGAATCCGAGTGATGAAGGGTTTTTTCAAGAAGATAGGGATGCCGGTGTCAATGGATGATTTGGAAATTGAGAAGGAGGATTTTGAGACAATAGCGAACTTGATTACTGACAATGGTCAAAAGGCTATTCCATCGTATGTCCCGTTGGGGAAGGATGAAATCCTCGAGATACTCAGGTTGAGCAACAATGATTTCTGATGCCATGAGGAAGAAAAGCAAAGATAACAGGAAATCCTTAAGATTGTGGAGATGGTTTTGAAGGTATGAACCGTACGAGCTCATCTCTTTGGAAAGCATGTATTCATTATCCACAGAAATTTGAGTTCTCGATTCATCCTTATAGCCGGTACTGGGTGGAATTTATGGGGTTTGATCCCCGTGATTTGCATCATAAAGATTCTCTGAATGTAAACAGTGAGGAATATTGATATGAAGACGATACGTTTTGCAACAGGATTGCTCTTTCCAAGCACTGAAGTGCCTGCCATGAAGAAGCGACTGACCCAATCTCGATATGACCGCGTGATGCAAGAGGTTCGCACGACAGCACAGAACATTACTCAAAACCGAAGCCTGAACTATGCAGGTGATACGCTTACCGAGTGGTATTATGTGCGCAATCGCCTGATAGACTTGTCGTTGAATATCATCCTAGAAGAGCGAGCGTCCGAGATAGAGGTCATGAACTATCTCTTGTTGGATCTCTGTCAGCGGGACCTTGATTACTGGCAAGGTCCACGGTATCCGAACCGCCCACGAACCATTATATATAAAGGTCAGGAAATCTTGGCCGGAGAGTTGGAGACAGCCCAACTTGCAATGGGGGTCTCTATTGCCTATGACTGGTGTTACTCGTTTTTAACGGATGAAGTAAAAGAAGCCGTACAGCATGTCCTTCAGGAAACTGCTCGTCCCTTGCTGAGAAATTCAGTCAAGTTCCAATCCGAGCATTGGGTCATGAATCACCTCTGTGTTATCTCCACTGGCTTGATACTTTCGGCTTTGGTGCAAAGGGAGCATGACCCGTCCTATATGGACGATGTGGATATTGCTCGAAACGGATTAGAGTTGTGGGTCAACAAGATTGATGATGATGGCTCGTATGGTGAATCTGTTCATTACTGGTCGTATCCTACGAACTGCTTCTTCTTCGGATTGCGTGCTCTGAGAACGGTGTTGGGCATCAAGCTTACGAATGCTCATCGCATTGCAAAATCGTTTGAGTGGGCCCTGTACAATCAAGTGGGATTGTACAACATTGAAGGCTTTGAGGACCCGATTGCCGTTGCAATTAACCAATATGACAGTCCCTTCCTCTTCCAATTGGAGTCACCCGAGGCTCTCTTGTATGCGAGCGAATTCTCCAACCCATTGGCCCAATGGTACATTGAAAAATTCTTACTCACGAATCCACCCCGGCCTGATTCTGTTCATCATGTCTGGCATCGGTGCGATGGCTTGCTCCTTGCACTCGATGATCCGAGCAAGCCTTCCCAGAGTCCAAGTGAATATCACCTCTCTCCTGCCAGGTACTTTGCCGATACTGGGTTTGTGTATTGGCGTGATTCTTGGAAAAATTGTGGTGAGCTCGGAGGTGACACGGTATTTGCCTTGCAATCAGGGGGAGGGGGGAGATCCCGCTCACATGAACACTTTGATAAGAACAGCATCTCATTATTTGCAAAAGGTGAATATTTCTTGATCGATCCAGGACACTCCTGTTATCGAGGAGAGTCGCATGCAGTCTATGACACGGCAACAAAGAGTCACAACACCCTGACTATCGATGGCGCTGATCAAAGTCTTTCATTTGTGGAAAGAGGTATGTTGCACGACGAGGCAAAGGAGTTTATTTCATATAATAATCAGGCACATATTGTAGGAAGGAATTTCCAAGATGATGTGTTGTTTATCGCTTCTGAAGCAAAGTACTGTTACGCGCCGGAACTCAGGCAGTACACCCGCAGAGTGTGGTATATCAGGGATTGCTGTTTCTTGATTTGGGATAGAATTGATATCTCCAATATCGAAGGCAAGGCTCAGATGGGTTTCAATGTAAACAACTATGATGGCAATACACGCATCAATGTGTTGGAAAATCAGATTTTGATACAAAGGCCACTCGCGGATTTGCAATTCGAATGGGTATATCCACACGCAATGGGCGTAGAGATGGTCCCAGCAAAACTGCATTATGCCTACCATATCTTCTCTGACCAAGCAGTCGAAGGGAAGTTTGGCAGTGCGATTCGTCTTGAGTTGCAATTGAATCAAGACGAACGGGCATTTGATCTGATCTACGCCTTGTACCCAAAAGAAAAACAAGAGCAAGCACTGTCAATCGAGGTTGAGGATGTCGGCAAGAAGTCGGCAGATGGCCTTCTGGACAACATTATGTTTTCAATTCACTGCAATGCTCATACGTATACATTTGATATTGTTGATGAGGAAGTGGATCTATTGCGTGACGGAAACAAGATGTACAAGTATTAGGAACGGGGATGAAAAGTTTTCAAGCTATTTCTTTTGTGCAAAAGCAGCATTGTGACATCCCAAATGGGAAGAGAGTCCCATTTGGGGCAGACTATGCCTGTGTACCTTCAGATGGAAGCGTATTGCACATACTATTCCCCCAAGCTGGAGAGGACAATCTTTCTCCGTATGAGAAAGCACGCCTACGATTTGTCTGTGCCTTGGATGTGAGAGAGAACAGAATTATCGAGGTCTCCATCATTGGTGAAGGAAGCGCAATTGGAATCTTGGATATTCGCTTTGCCTACTGTTTGCAGCCATTCGATCTTGAAGTGGAGGTATCCATAGCGCAGAAAATACTAAAAAAGGGTGTAGCGTTGCGAATGACACGCGGTGAGAATCCAACCTTTTTCTTTTTCGACGCCACAGATCCATTTCTCACCCCTGCTCTCATGTTCGATGATGTCCAGCCTTCAAGACGGTCTGCATTTTCTACGAGGTTATACTCGCTTTCCTCCATCCAGCCTTTTGGCTGGATGGAGGGGTGTGTCCTCGATGGACTTTCCTACCGAGCTCAACGTGGGGATACCCGTGCGTTGGATACAATAAACTTACACTTGGGAAAATACGTAGTTGACGGTATATTGCGCTATGAGGATCCGCGTAGCAACATTCATGATGGTAGCGTATATGGCATTGAGTGTTGTCTCCCATTTGCCTTGATGGCCAAACACGAGATCGGGACAGAGAATGTTCAACTATTCAAAGAATTTATTGAATCCAAACCTCTTGGCCAGCCAATCTCTGACGATGATTTCCTCTCTGCAGAAGGCTGCTACACAATTGCATATCCTCTCGCGCTCATTGGGAGAGTAGAGGGGAATGCTACGTTCTGCAAACGTGCAGTAGATGAAATACTGTTTCGAGCAGATCTGTTGAGGGAAGATGACGCGCTCTATCTTCGATACAAAGATGGAGAAAGGATGTACAAGAATTGGGGAAGGGCATTTGCGTGGTACCTATTGGGTATCATTCAGGTGATGATCCAACTCCAATTGTGTGAGGAGGCTATTCCTGTCAGACTGAGGGAAGAGTATACCCATGTACTTGATTTTGCCCTTTCACACCTACACCATGGCTTGCTCTCAGTCTTCATCACGGAATATGAGACCGGGGCAGAAACATCAGCCACCGCAGGGGTCGGGGCAGCGGTGAGGCTCGGCATCGATTATGGATTCCTCGATGCTTCATACGAGGAGTATGTACATACAATCGTCTCGGCGATAGAGGGGTACCTTACCCCAGATGGAATGCTTGGAGGCGTCTCACAAAGCAATAGGGATGGTGAGCGGTTGCAACGAAGTGGATATCGGGTTATTTCACAGATGGCAATGGGCCTGTTGGCTCATTGCATGTAGGCTTGGTGGAGCACATATATGAGAAAAATCCACACAGGGTATACACACAATGAAGAGCTGCCAGACATTGCCGATACGCTTTGTCTTCAGACAATCCCAGCTATGGGGAAGAAAGGCAGCGATTACCGGATTCGATTGTCTCGCTGCAAGCGCATCGTATTGAATCTGTTGTCAACGAGGTTCCCATCATTAGGTCAGAGTCAGATCCAATTGCTGTCGGATGGAAGAAATCATACTTTGGAGGCAAGATTATCACTCGGGCAAACACGTACAACGGGCAGGTAATTCCTTTTGGAAGGACGGAACAAGGGCGAGATGTCTCATTAGCCACGATTGGAAACTCTCACGGGATAGAGGCTTCTTTCATGAGCTATGGCGCAACGCTCAAGGACTTGATCCTGACTATGCCGAATGGAAGGAAGCTCGATGTAGTGCTCGGGTTCGACACCTTGTCGGCGTATGAGGAGCAACGGTGGCGTTGCGGCGCCATCATCGGGAGGACTTGTTCAAGGATACCGAACGGGAGCATCGTAATCGAAGGAAGTCGGTACCAATTAAGTAGAAATGATGGGAACCATCATCTGCATGGTGGGAGTGAGGGGTTTGATAAAAAGGCATGGGATGTTGTTGATCTTGGTAGGTCACACGTAACATTCTGCTATCGAAGCCCTGCGTTTGAGGAAGGATATCCAGGGAATTTGGATATGCAAGTCACGTATCAAATTACCGATGAGAATGAGCTGGTAATTCACTATAAGGCAATTTCAGATGCTCCAACGGTGTGCAATCCGACAAGTCATACCTATTTCAACCTCTCAGGTCATCAAGAGAATAGTCTTGAAGGGCATGAAATGAGACTCAATGCCAATCGCTATGCGATACGCAACAACGAGTACCTGTTTACAGGAGAGGTTTCCGCTGTAGATGGATTGGCAGAGGATTATCGTTCATGGAAGGAGATTAGCCTTCAGCAGCGTATAATCTTGGAAAGCGCAGGATATCTTGTGGATACAGGCGACCGGCTTAAAAAAATCGGGGATGTCCGAAGCACCCGTACTCAGTGCATGATGAGCGTGTACTCAACGCATGAAAGCGTCCTGTTTTATGCAGGCACTTTCATCAAACCACATCCTGTAGGCAAGGGGAATGTCAACTACCAAAGCCACGGTGGATTCTGCCTCGAGACAATGTCACCGATAGGTTCTAGTGACCGAAATGGCGAGGGTGTTTTAAAAGCCGGTCTTTCATTTGAAAGCGAGACGAGATTTCATTTTTCCTTTTTGGAAAGAGAATAGTGTGAAATGATGAGGAGAGGGAAACAGAAGATATGGCAGAAGTAATGATCAGTGATTTGGACCACAAGGACATCGAGACGGAGAAAGCCGTCTTTGAAGGGGCCGGCGTGGCGTGGGAGTTGCACCAGTGCAAGACAGAGGCGGATGTGATCGCGCATTGCAGGGGGGCGCGGGTGTTGTTGAACCAGTACGCTCCGATGAATGAGACGGTGTTCCGCGCCCTGGGCGACCTCAAGTGCGTTGTCCGCTACGGAGTCGGCTACGACAACATCAACATCGAGGACGCGACGAGGTACGGGGTCCAGGTGTGCAACGTGCCCGACTACGGGATCAACGAGGTGGCCGACCACGCGCTCTCGCTGATGCTCTCGCTGGTTCGTAAGATACATATGGTCGTCCCGCTGACGAGGGCGGGGGTCTGGGACTACCGGCGGACGATCCCCATCCACCGCGCAAGCGAGCAGACGGTGGGAATCGTGGGCGTGGGGCGGATCGGGACAGCGTTTGCGAAGCGGGTGAATGCGCTGGGCTACAGGGTCATCGGCTGCGACATCAGGTACGGGGGCGGGGAGAGGCATCCGCTTGATTTCATCGAGCTGGTCTCCTTCGAGGAGGTCCTGAGGCGATCCGACATCATCTCGATCCACGCCTCGTACAACGAGACGAGCCGGATGTTGTTCAATGCGGGGAGCATGGGGCGGATGAAGGCCGGCTCCTACCTGGTCAACGTATCGAGGGGCGGGATCATCGATGAGGACGCGTTGGCGGATGTGGTGTCGTCGGGGCACCTCGCGGGGGCGGCCCTCGATGTATCGATGACCGAGCCGCTGGGCCGCACGAGCAAACTCTACGAGGTGCCCGGCATCCTGGTGACCCCGCACATGGCCTGGTACTCGGAGGAGTCGGCCGTCGATCTGAAGGGCAAGTGCGCCGAGGAGGCGGTACGCTTCCTGCGGGGAGAAGGCGTGCGTAATCCGATAAACAATCCAATGAAGGTAGGTAATCTATGAAAGCGATCGTGTATGAAGGGGCGGCGAACATTACGGTGCGGGAGATGCAGGATCCTGCGGTTCCCGAGGGTTGGGCGTTGATCAAGGTGTCGCATGCCGGCATCTGCGGGACGGACCTGAACATCTATCAGGGGACGCATCCGCGGGCGAAGGCGCCGCTGGTCATGGGCCATGAGTTCAGCGGGACGTTGATGCAGGACATCCCGCAAGCCAAGAAGGGGGATCTGGTCACGGTCTACCCGTTGCTCTCCTGCGGTACGTGCCAGCCGTGTCTGACCGGGAACGCGCATGTGTGCAACACGCTGGGGTTGCTGGGCATCGACCGCGACGGGGCGATGGCGGAGTATACGGTGGCGCCGATCGACACGATAATCCCGCTTCCCGGTACGTGCGACGCGGAGCTCGGTGCGCTGATCGAACCGATCGCCGTGGGGGTGCATACCCTGCGGGAGACCGGCTTCGTGCCCGGGGACAATGCGGTGGTGTACGGGTGCGGGACCATCGGGCTGGTCATGGCGATCATGTTGCAGCAGTTCGGGAGCTCGGCCGTGTACATGGTGGAGGTGGACCAAGCGCGTTCGGCGCTGGCGCGGGAGCTTGGCTTCGAGGTGTGGGATCCCTCCCGGGATGACATCGAGGCCAAGGGCAAGGCGGTGACCAGGGGCAACGGCTTCGACTGGGTGTTCGATTGCGCCGGTTCTCAGCCGGTGGCCGACACGCTGTTCGACATGGTCCGCGTCAAGGGGCACATCGTGATCGTCGCGTCGTACAAGAAGCCGGCGGCGTTGCCCCTGATCAAGGGGATGTTCAAGGAGACCTCGATCCAATTCGTCCGGGTGTACCGGAAGAAGGACTTCGAGGTTGCGGCGCTCATCGCCGACCGCGAGCCCAGATACCGGAAGCTTATCACGCATGTGCTGCCGTATGAGGAAGCGCAGGCGGGATTTGACCACCTGCTTCTCAAGGGGAGTGGTGCGGTGAAAGTCATGTTTCGTTTTTGAGGGAGGGGACAATGCAACTGTTTGACTTGAAAGGGCGCAAGGCGGTGGTGACCGGGGGCAACAAGGGTCTGGGCAAGGGGATGGCTGAGGGCTTGATGGAGGCGGGCGCATCGGTGGCCATCCTGGCCTCATCCGACTCTGTGTATGATGTGCGGGATGAGTTCCGGGCCAAGGGATATGATTGCCACGCCGTGCGGTGCGACCTGTTTGATACGCAGAGTCTTGGCGGTGTGATGGACGAGGCCTGCACGCTCCTCGGTGGTCTGGACATCCTGGTCAACAACGCGGGTGTCCAGCGGCGCAACAAGGCCGAGGAGTTCACGTTGGAGGATTGGGACAGCGTCATCCGTGTGAATCTCACCGCGGTGTTCGCCCTCTCCCAGTTGGCCGCCCGGAGGATGCTGGGCAGCGGCGGTGGGAAGATCATCAATATCGCCAGCTTGCTGAGCTACTTCGGCGGGATTACGGTGCCCGCGTACACGGCGGCGAAGGGAGGGGTCTCGCAGCTGACGAAGGCTCTCTCCAACGAGTGGGCCTCGAAGGGCATCAATGTTAACGCGATCGCCCCGGGATACATGGATACGGAGATGAACGTGAACCTGATCAACAATCCGGTACGGTTCGAGGAGATCAGCGCGAGGATCCCGATGAACCGATGGGGCACGCCCCAGGACATGAAGGGGTGCGTGGTCTTCCTGGCCTCGAAGGCCTCCGACTACGTCTCGGGGGTCACCATACCGGTCGACGGGGGATATTTGGGGAGGTGATCCCCTTACCCCCAGCTCTCGGTGCGGTGGGGGCAGTATGTGCCCCCACCACACGCACATAAGTCCCGGCTGGTTGTCATCAGAGTTCTCCGATTAAACCCAGTGGATTTACCTGCATCGCTACTGAGTGTGATGCGTTTGGACTGTCGTTGTAGATAGCAAGCACTCAGCTTGTAAGTTTTGCAAAAGAATTAGATTGCCGAATGAGAAGTATATTGTTTCTATACTGACGCAATTAATAACGTTTGTATTGACTATGTAGCTTAGAACCTGAATCGAAGTGAATTCTCAGCGCCGCGTCTATGGATTGCATGTCTCTTGTAATTATTCCTTTGATGTAGGCTTGGTGGGTCTCTCCAATCTCAAGGCGCATAGCTGAATTTTTAAAAAGGTTCTCAATATTTGATTCCATGATACTTCTTCGTATGCCAGAAAGAGATTGCCAGATCCCATTCAAAATATTAATTTCTGCTCTTTGGATAACGAGATCATGTAAAAGATAATCATTCGCACAGTATTCAGAGAAATTTTCTGAGTTTAGGTTATTTTTCATTACATCACCGAGCCCGATAAGTGTCTTTACGAATTCATAAAATTTTTCATTTTCATGGGATTCTGTAATTATTTTTTGGCACGCTTCAATCTCGATGAGATACCGAAATCGTTGATATGTCTTAAAATCTCCTTCACTAAATTGCAATGCATATGCGCGACCATTAGGAGAAATTTCCACAAGTCCTTCTGCCTGCAGAATCCGTATAGCTTCGCGAATGGATCCTCTGCTGACGTTATATTCTGTAGCCAAAACAGTTTCGTTCAAATGAAACGATTCTGAATACTCCCCTGTTATAATACGTTTTCTAATCTGATTTGCTAATAAGCCAGGTAAATTGGTTTTTTGCATACTGTCTAACTTTTGCATCGGCTCATGTTACTATAAGAATGGTTAATGTGCAATCCAACCGCAAATAGACTGAGAAATGCGATAAAGGTCAACAATATACAATAAAAATAAAAAATGTTGACAAAGAGAAAGAATGAACTTAAAATATTGACAATAGAGCTTTTAAGGGGGACACAACCAAATATGAAGAGAATCAAGTTACGAGGTGACGTTGCTGACGGGATTGGATGTCTTCTAAGTTCCCTCTTTTTCATCTGGCAAGCAAAAAAAATTAACCTGTCCCTCTGGGATGGATTCGGGTTATCCCCAAGAGGATTTCCTTATATCTTATCGGGAGTGCTAGCCCTTTTTGGTATGTTGCTTATTATTCAAGCTGCCTTACTTAGTCGCGTATCTTCAGACACAACCACAGTTGAAGAGAAGAAGGACGAAGAAAAGAACGAGCGAATAAAGTTGACTGTAGCAGTATTGGTTTTATCTGTGATGTT
>LSQX01272148.1_pt1 | contig 18424 bp, 15 predicted proteins | sample 654561 | NCBI WGS metagenome assembly LSQX01 (sample SAMN04489861, study PRJNA283612) | anaerobic digester metagenome | isolation source: 4 biogas reactors fed with cattle manure at either 37C or 55C with and... | place: Denmark: Kongens Lyngby | collected 2014
TGTTCGCTTGAGCAACTTGCTATCGGTCAATTCAAGGGGTAAGTACGGAAGGGAGAAAGCCGAGCAGATTCGGGAGCTCGCCAGAAATTCAATTGGCCAATATAGCTGCGCAGTTGGCTTTGAGCTTCGGCAAACTATATACATCCCAAGAAGCCTCTATAGGCGGCGGAAATCCGTACATAATATCAATCTAAATTGGTTCCTGCAAATATGATACTCATTGGTACTATTCAATACCAAAATATATTATATAATATATTTAGGTAATATAAACGAATATTTTTAATTTGCCTCCCGCTTGGTGGAAGAATGGAGAATTATGGTATATAAAAAAATTGGACAATCAAATCTGAATGCATCAGTAGTGGCCCTTGGAACCTGGGCAATAGGAGGAGGTACTTGGTGGGGCGAAAACAATGATATGGAATCTATTCGAACTATTCATGAAGCCATAAATCAAGGTATTAATTTAATAGATACAGCTCCTGCATATGGCTTTGGACATAGCGAAGAAGTAATAGGGAAGGCGATTTCTGATCGACGAGATAAGGTTCTTATTTCAACAAAATGTGCTTTACGATGGACAGATGAAGAAGGAACCTTCTTTTTCAGTGTTGATGGTAGGAATGTTTACAGAAATCTTTCAAGAAGAGCTATTCGAGATGATTTAGAAAACAGCTTAAGACGTTTAGGCACTGATTATATTGATATATATATTACTCATTGGCAAAGTGCAGAACCTTTTTTAACACCTGTTAGTGAAACGATGGAAGCATTAACTGAACTAAAGAAGGAAGGAAAAATCAGAGCCATCGGAGCATCTAATGTGAATACAAATCACATAGAAGAATACATAAAATATGGTCAGTTAGACTTAATACAAGAAAAATATAGCATCATTGACAGGAGAGTTGAAAAAGACCTTCTTCCCTTAGCAAAGAAGCATAATATAACTTTTCAAGCTTATTCTCCTTTGGAGCAGGGGCTTCTAACAGGGAAAATAAGAAAAGATTATGTGCCTGTAAAAGGAACTGCTCGCTATGATCAGAAGTGTTTCAAACCGGAAAATCTTCCTAAGGTGGTAGATATGGTAGATAGCTGGAAAGACCTTTGCATAAAGTATAATTGTACTCCAACACATTTGGCAATTGCATGGCTACTTGCTCAAGGCAATCATATGAATGTATTGTGTGGTGCTAGAAAGACAGAACAATTAGAAGAAAATATGAAAGGTGCAGAAATTACTTTAGATTTAGCAGATATTGCTCGTATAAGAGAAAATGCCCTTAGTTTAGATTTTTAATAAGTATAAAATCCTGGAACATAATTTTTGTTTCAGGATTTTGTATTTTATTTGTTTTTGTTTTTAATTTAAGGAATACTCAAATGCATCCAAAGGAGGCAGTTTTGTAATATTAGACAACTGGTATGTCTGCCAACCTTGGATTCCTTGCTTCTGACTCACCTTAACAAAGGAGTTGGCCGTATATTTACGAAAATGCTTAATGAAAAACATCATTAACGCTCTGGCAAATTCAGGTGGAATTCTCGAATAATCGATTGCGCGGCCGGATGCGATGACATTCTTTATTCTTGGCTCAAAAGCGGCAGCTCTAATGCAAAACCAGCCGACCATCGATAATCCGAATATGGCAGCCTCATCAATGTTATATTGGTCAAGAATGGATTTTACCGGCCTTTCCCAACGGTAATCAAGTGGAATGCCTTGCTTGATTAACATATGCCCTTGCCCGGGACCTTCAAATCCAACTGCATCAAAACCGTTCTGCGAAAGATAATTTAACATGAAAAACCATTCTTCCACAAAGGAATCAAATCCGCCATGAAGAAGGATCGTTCCGTTTTTTGGCCCAATGGCATCAAATCTTATGATGGGTATTTTACCGAAGTCTTGAAATAGAAGGTAGGGAAGAATTGAAATAATAAAAACGGACTATGTGTTAAAAGGTCTTCTTATAGAATAAAATTGCTACCTATACAGGTGGACGAGCAGCAGAGGAAGTGGTATTCGGTTCTATGACTACCGGAGCCTCTAACGATATAGAGCAAGCAACAAAACTTGCCAGGGCTATGATAACCCGTTATGGCATGAGCAAGGACTTCGGCATGGTTGCCATGGAGACCGTAAACAACCAGTACCTGGGTGGCGATACCTCACTGGCTTGTTCGTCTGAAACTCAGGCTGAGATTGACAAACAAGTTGTAGCCTTAGTGAAAAAACAACATGAGAGGGCTACCGGGATTTTAACGGAGAATAGAGAAAAGTTAGACGAGCTTGCTAAATTCCTTTATGAAAAGGAAACAATTACGGGCGAAGAATTTATGACAATTCTGAATTCGTAACTCTGGTAAATGTGAAATATCTTGGGGTTAAGCTTCTCATGATCAGTTGTGTGCAATAAACTAAAAAATTCATATGTAACGCTTGATTATAAAGATGACTAGTAGGGACAGTTAATTAAGGTAATCGGTACCCGCCACCTATAGAGGTGGGGGACATCTGGGCCTCGTTATATTGACTGCGGCAATAAATTATTACCTGTTTTGACTTCCAATTTGTATAATCCGATGATTTTGAGCATATTCATGTAAGCGGTGGGAAATGGAAATTACAGTTCTGCCTTGGGATGCACGCTTCAGCGCATCCAGAACACGACGCTCGGTATGGCTGTCAAGATTTGCGGTAATTTCATCCAGCAACAGAATTTTTGGTGAAGCGGCCACCGCCCGTGCTATAGAGAGCAATTGCAATTGACCTTGTGAAAAGGCAGCATTTTCAGCCGGTGTGTCATATCCTTTTGGAAGAGCCAAAATACTCTCATGCAATCCAACCAGCTTTGCAGCAGTCTCCACCTGCTTAAAGCTGATTTCAGGGTCTAGCAGAGAAATCTGATCACGAACCGTACCAGATACCAGATGGAAGGACTGTTCCACATAACCGAACAATTTTCTTTTTTGTGCATCGGGGATTTTATCGGTATCGACATCATTTACAAGCACTCTTCCTTCATCAGGACTATACAGTCCAAGAAGCAAACGAAAGATGGTGCTTTTACCTGCGCCTGTTCTGCCTGTAAAGGTAACTGCTTCACCGCTTTCTACCGAAAGGCACAGGTCCTCGAATAATGTATTTTCGTTATCATAACCAAAGCTCATATGGTCAAAGCGAATATACGGTCCATAACCCGGAGTAAGCTCCATTTCAGTAATGGAGGAATCCGTTTGTTTTCGCTCTGGTTCCTGTAAAAATTCATTAATTCTTCTTACACCAGCAACAGCGGATTGGATGTTCTGAATCTCCATGCCGATACTTTCCAGAGGTTCGAATACCTTGCTCACATAAGCAATAACAGCGACGGCTGTGCCGACAGTCATGCCAAAGAACTGCTGTACATGCCCGCCTAAGGCAGCAAATATCATCAATACTGCGATGATACATGAACTTATAAAAATGACAATTGGAGAATAAATGGAATCGTATAGATTGGACTTGTCTGTAGCCTTATAGCTTTCCTCGATGTAATCATCATATTTACGCTCCATGTATTTTTGGCGGAAAAAGGTGCGAATCATGCGAATGTTTCCAATGGTCTCTGGTACATGGTTGTTTACCTTGCCAATGGCGATGCGATTGGCAAGCTGGGCCTTCAGTATCCGCTTTTGGAACAGGCGTGTCATCGCAAATAAGAGCGGTGTAATCAATATCATCATCAAACCAAGACCTTTGCTTTTGTAAAAGATGACTGCCAGAATACTGAGTACCTTAAATGTATCGGTAAACATACTGATGATACCGTTGGTGAACATCGAATCTACCGCACCCACGTCATTCACAAACTTTGAAGCGATTTTACCGGGTTCATTTCCTGTGAAATAGGCAGCGGGCAGATGCTGAAGCTTTGCACACATATCACTCCGTAAACCGTGAGTGACCTTTTGCCCAAGCTTTGTAATCATGATATTCTGTCCTGACTCAAATAATCCTGAAATGGCAAGCAGCCCAAAGTAAGCCAGAGCGAGATGAAGCGGAACCTGCTTGCCCGATGTAAGGAGATTGACGATACGTTCCAGAGCCAGCGGAGGGAAAAGCGCCGTTACAATTGCACCTGCTATAATAAACACAGTCAAAAGGGTGATCGCTTTGGAGGACGAAATAGTTTTAAGTATAACTGATTTCAGGCTGCTCTTATTCTTCATTTTGCTCAACTCCTTCCAGCTGTGCATGATACAGCCTCGCATAAGTACCATTTACCTGCATTAATTCCTCATGCGTAGAAAATACACCTGTACCGTTTTCTAAAAATAGCACTTTATCAAATGATGGAAACAGGTATAGACGGTGAGAAATGATAATTATAATTTTATCTTTCATCAGCATACGCAGGTTTTTGAAGATTTCTTTCTCCGTTATTCTATCAACCGCTGAAAAGGGATCATCTAAAATCATAATATGCGCAGCGTTATAAATGGTACGAGCCAGGGCAGTCCGTGCCTGCTGGCCGCCCGAAAGTCTTATGCCGCCGCTGCCAGTTATAGTGGAGGCACCCTGGGGCATTTGTGCTATTTCTTCATCGAGGCATACTGCTTGAAGGTAAGGCGTAATATCTCTTTGCTCTCCCAACCGGATATTTTCCCCGATACTGTCGCTTATCAGTTCCGGCTCGTGTCCCATATAGGAAACCAATCTGCTGCGTTCATAGTCGCTTAGATCGGATAATTCCCGTCTCCATACCTGTATGCTCCCACCATAGGGAAGCTCACCAATGAATGCCTTGCCCAGCGTGGACTTGCCGCAGGCGATGGGTCCTGTTACACCGATGATCTGTCCTGGGCAGGCAGAAAAAGAAATATTTTTTAATATCCAGGGACTTCCCGACCAGCGAAGTGATAAATTGGATACGACGAGCTTTACAGGGATTGAAAAATCAATAGAGGTGTGTGTATTCGGCTCTACATATTCCTTCATCATCGGTTTTATTCTCGCCCATGATACTTTTGCTTTTTGCACCGAGTTAAACAGTTTTGCCGCCTTTGAGGATTTAAGCGCCATTCTTGTAAAGGTGGAAAGAAAGGTGGTAAAGGCAGCGATATCCCAATTGGTCCATCCTGTCCCCAGGCTGTTTTTTGCTCCAAAATAAATGATCAGGACAGCACCGCTCATAGATATAATATTATATAGCGGTTGCATCGTGTTTTCCCATATATTTGCTGAAACAGCACGTTTTTCGTAGTCCTTCAGGTGGGATTCATAAGCTGTGTCACGGCCTTGCTCGCTGCCATAAATACGATAGGTGACGGCATTTGAGATTCTGTCCATGGTTGCATTGTTCAGTTTATCTGCACTTTTTTTGTATTCCACATTGTAATGTGTGATTCTGGATTTAAGCCGCCCGGCGATAAAATATGCAACGAGTATGAAGATACACGAAATCAAAGTGAGTCGCCAGTCATAAAAGAAAAGCAAAGAAAGATAAGCTATAAGCACTACACCGGTATCGAAAACCTCTGTGGTAAACTTCCTCATTCCCTCCACACAGGCGTCTACATCGGATATGGCTTTGGTCATTACTGTGCCAAGGCTCTCCTTCTCCAATTCATCCTTACTCATGTTTACCAGGCTGTTATACAGCATATGACGCATATTTCGACTGGTATTATTGGCAAAACGTCTCACATAAAACCGCTTTATGCTGCGCAGAAGCTGTACAATGAGAATGACGGCAAGGTAAGTAATAGCAAGACTAACCATGGAATGGAAGTCTTTATTTCCCTTAAGAATGTCCAGCAACCGCTGCGCCAGCAACCCTTCGAAATAGGGACCGGCAAGCATACCGATGTTATAAAGTATGCCTGAAACTGTTATCAATGATAAAGCCCATAAATCCAATTTGAAATAGGACAGAATGCGGTTGGACGTTGTTACGTTTTTGATATGCTGATGCTGGATCATTTTTAACAACCTCTCTTATAAAGCGTCTCATGAGGTTTTAAAAGCCTGCTTTGCTCCCGACTATTGAGCGTGTATAAAGACTATCGGGAACACGGCAGAACTCAGCGTCTTCCCGGGGTATAACGGCTTCTTCCAACCATTTGTAAACAGCGCATCAACAGAAATTTTTCAGCAGGTCGGCTTTTTCAGTGTACTACATCCATTTATATATTTCCATCTTCATGTGCTATTTTTGTGACTTTTATATCAACGCGGATGAAATACAAATGCAGTCATTTAGCGAATGAAATATGTCAGATGTGGGCTGGCAGTTCACCTTTTTCATTTTAGTGTTATGTAAAATGAAGATGTCAATGACAGATTGACAAATAAATCAAAATAGGAGAAAGACTATGAAGAAGAAATCTGCAATAAGTTCATTTTCTCTTTTGCTGATTTTTGCTCTAATCCTTGCGATGCTTTTACCAACTTATGCGGATGACATCAATGAGGCAGAAACAAAAGCGGCAGCACTGAAAAAGCTTGGATTGTTCAAAGGGGTGTCCGAGAGTGATTTCGACCTTGACAGAGCACCAACCCGCGTGGAAGCTATGGTGATGATGATTCGCACACTGGGCAAGGAAGCAGAGGCGCTGGAGATGGGTGGAACGCATCCATTCACCGACGTACCGGCCTGGGCGGACACTGTGATACCTTCCGGTATGGTATGTTCCCCCGGGATAAACATGGGATCCCCGGGATCAACTTCTATAACCTTCCAGGTGTTGTCATATAAGGCATATATAAGCGCATCGTAGTTATAAGCAGTGAAAACTTCCGATTTGGGTTCGTTCACAAAATCAATTGCCTTTCCGTAATCCTCCTTTTTGAATACGCCTTCTTCCATCAATTTATTGGACAATGTCTGGCCGCCGCCCTTCAGGCCGGCCTCCAAAGAAGCCCAGGAGACCAGAACTACATCTGATCGCAGAAAATTCGCTGTATCCACACCCTCAGGAAGGATGCCAACAGCCTTTTCCAGTACATCCGGTGCGTCCCACGAAAATTCACACGCTGTGTCACTATAACCAAGCGCCCTGAGCATGAAGGTCAGATACATATCTGAATCCGCGTTGCCCGTGCCGAAGCTTGTATCTCCCGAGCAGGGGCGCAGCGGATATGAGAACCTTAATTTTATGTCGGAGATGAAGAACCTTGAGATATTTGAAGCAAAAGGTGCAGGAATCAAGGATATTTCTGCTCTTGGCAATTTACCGAAGCTATGGAGCGTATTTTTGTCAGACAATCTGATTACCGATATCAGCCCGCTTGCAAAACTTACCACGCTGAAAGAATTGGCGCTGAGCAACAATCCAATAACGGATTACAGCCCGCTTAAAGATATTTATGGCCAGCTTGAAAGCAAGGACTTCGAAATGAACTAAAAGTGTAATCACGGGGACGGTTCTTTTGATTATACTAATCAAAAGAACCGTCCCCGTGATTAAAGAACCATCCCCATATATCCTCATGTTTTATATGTTTCAGATGAGCTGGCGCTTGTTTCTCTCGGCCTCCAGGTCGATTCCGTCATCTTCGTACCAAATCGAATGAATCAGATCCACGCAACAGGGTTCGCCCTGCTGAAATTCAATCCGGTGCGGCGTCTCAATTTTCAACGTTTGATCGCCGATCCTGACAAAATATTCAATATTATCGGTTAGGATCATCCGCTTTTCAATCTTCGTACGATAACCCTTCAAACGGTTCAGATGAATTTCATTGGGTCGAACGGCCAGCAGCATTTCGGGCCTGGTTGCTTTTTCGGTATTGCACGGAAGCTCCTGGGACAAATCGCCTTTTGGATATGCCTTGCCATCCCTTATCTCAACCCGGAGGAAGCTGGATTGTCCCAGAAAATTATGTACAAACCGATTGACTGGCTTATTGTACAGATTTGCTGGAGTATCAACCTGGATGATTCGGCCCATATCCATCACCAGCATCCGATGGGACAGAGCCATCGCTTCGGATTGATCATGGGTTACAAAGAGGATCGTAAAATTGAACTTTTTCTGTAGTTCCTTAATTTCAAACCGCATGGATTCGCGAAGCTTCGGATCCAGGTTGGACAAGGGCTCATCCAGCAGTAAAATCCGGGGGCTGGTCACAATCGCCCTTGCCAGGGCAATCCGTTGCTGCTGCCCGCCTGAAAGCTCCGATGGGTAAACACCTTCCAGCCCTTCCAGGTTTGTATGCCGCAGCACAATCTGGGTCAGACGCTTGATTTCGCTTTTGTTCACCTTTTTTACCTTCAGGGGAAATGCCACATTTTCAAAAACATTCATGTGAGGCCAGACCGCAAATGCCTGAAAAACCATTCCCAGGCCTCTTTCCTCCGGGGGGATGTAGATGTTCTTCTCTTTGATCGAAACCGGCTTTCCGCCCAGATAGATCTCTCCCTCCGACAGATCCTCAAAGCCGGCAATCATCCGCAGGGTGGTTGTTTTTCCGCAGCCCGAAGGGCCCAAAAAGGAAAAACATTCGCCTTCCTCCACCGATAAATTGAAATGATCGACTGCGGTAACAGAACCCAGTGTTTTCGTCGTAAATTTCTTGGATACGTTTTTCAGGATAATCTGATGCATGCGTGCTAAACCCCCTTACGATCCTTCGTGATTTGCGTAACAATTGCGTTGCAGACAATGATTAACACAATGGCGATGGAAGCAAGTGCTGAGGCCTGTGTGATATACCCGTCGCTTCTGAGCGAATAAATCGCAACCCCCAGGGTTCTCGTATAGGGGCCGTACAGCAGCACCGACGTGGTCAGCTCCCGCATTGCCGGCAGGAAAATCAGGAAGAAGCCCGATACCATTGCGGGCCGTATCAAAGGCAGGGTGATGTCCTTCAGAGATTCCATGTGAGAGGCCCCGCAGGATCGCGCGGCGTCTTCAAGGGAGTGATGGACCTGGTGCAGCGAAGCGGATGCGGATTTCATCGAGAACGACAAATATCGGGCAATATAAGCGATTAAAATGATCCATATCGTATTGTACAGGTTGATTTTGGCGATTGCGCCCGACCACGCTAGGATCACGCCGATGGCCAGTACGGTTCCGGGTATCGAATAGGGAAGGATGGAGATAACCTCCAGAATCCCCTTGCCCTTTGGCCTGATCTTGTTGATGACATATGCGATCATCACGCCAAGAAACATCGCGATGACACCCGCGCCCACAGACAGAAACAGGGAATTCAGGATGGAGTCCTTCACCATCTTGTTATTGAACAATATGTTCTGATAATTCTTCAGGGTGAAATTTTCCGGTGAGATGGGAAGTCCATAAGCCTTCAGCAACCCAACCAGGAAAATCATGATCAGAGGAACCAGTACGATGACGACAAGGGAAAGGAATGCGAATACAAGCAGCGGATATTTGGCGCCTCGCAGCTTTATCAGCATCGGGCGCATGCTTTTTCCCTTGATGATATCGTAGCTTCCCGAGCGCAGAACAGAACGCTGCAGAATCAGAGCCAAAGCAACAATGACAATTAGCAGCACCGATAAGGCGGTGCCTTCCCGTATCCCCTGAAAATCACCGGCTGCGCGATTGATCAGCTGGTAGATTTTTGTCGGAAGCGTATATATATTTTGGGAAAAACCCAGGATGGAAGGAACGCCGAAATGGGAAAGTGAAGAGATCAGGATCAGCAGAGCACCGGCTGAAATAGCTGGAAGAACCAGGGGCAGCGTTATCTTCCGTATCACATAGCCCTGGCGCGCACCCGCGATGCGGGCCGACTCCTCCAGGGTTGGATCCATCCTTTCCAAAGCGCTGACCACCTGCATGAACACGAAGGGGAAATAATAGGATACCTCCACAAATACGATCCCCCAAACCGAGTTGATATTGATGGGCGATTCGGTGAAATGAAAGACGCGCATCAACCAGTTGTTCAGGTATCCGCCCCTGCCCGATAGAATCAGATCCCATGCCATGGCACCGAAAAAAGGCGGAAACATATAGGGTATCGTAAACAGAGCCCGCATCAGTCCTTTGCAGGGAATGTCGCTTCTGCCCAGCAGCCAGGCGTAGAAAATGCCCATCGTGGTGCCAAGGACTGTAACACACAGCCCGATGACAATGGTGTTTTTGATTGCGCCAACATTATCACGGTTCAGGATCACGTCCACAAACAACCGGATATCGAAAGCTCCCTCATGGAAAAACGCGTTATAAATGATCATAAAGACCGGTATGATCACAACAATGAATAAAATGATAAAGCTCAGTGTGGTCAATACACCGTCCAGGCTTATTTTTTTTCCATCCTGAAGCGCCAAATCTCTGTTTTTCATACCCAATCTCATGCTTCAACCCCCTCGTGCGGTTCTTCATAATACAGCGCTCTTGCGAATTCGAGTCCGACCATTTCTCCTTCCCTATATTCCCGTGTCCTCAATACATCCAGAGTATTTTGCTGTACTCGAATCTGTCGATTCCCCAGTTGGATGAAATAATTGTAAAGGTTGCCCAAAAAAGTCGCGCTTTTCACTTCACCGCGTATGGGGGAGCTATCATTGAAAAGAATATCCATCGGGCGTACTCCCATCACGGGACTTCTGAGATTGTTTATTTCGGGCGGAATCCCATCCCTGATCTTCATTTGTTCGCCAACGCTGATGTACAGTCCGTCCTTCTTTTTTGCGACAGGAATGAAGTTGGACACTCCCACGAAGGTGAACACAAACCGGTTTGCGGGCCTGTAGATGATCTCCTCATCGGTGCCGGTCTGGCACAGATGCCCCTTTGCATCCAGAATAGCGATCCTGTCACACAGCCTTAAGGCCGCTTCCTGATCGTGGGTGATATAGAGGATGGTCGTTCCGGTGTTTTTCTGAATGAGCCGGATCTCTTCCAACATTTCTTCCCTGAGCTTTAGATCCAGGTTTGTAATGGGCTCGTCCAGTACGATGAGCTTGCCTGAGGTTACCAGAGCCCGCGCAATGGCCACTCTTTGCTGCTGTCCGCCGGATAGCTGGGAGGGCAGATGCTTTTTGTAATCGGTCATTCTCACCTGGGACAGCGCGTAATCGGCTCTTTTAACGATTTCTTCCTTTGCGATTCTTCTTTTTCTCATGGGATAGGTGATGTTATCATAGACGGATAAATGGGGCCAGACGGCATAATCCTGGAACACGACACCGATATTCCTTTTCTCGGGCGGCATATTGATTCGTTTTTCCGCACTAAAAACACAGGTGTCTCCAATGGAGATACTGCCCTTCTCAGGCTTGATGAACCCGCAAAGACAGCGAACCAGGGTTGTCTTCCCGCAGCCCGAAGGGCCGACAATGCCCATAATCTGGCCTTCATCCAATCTCAGCGAAAAATCCTCCAGGATGGTGTTCGTACCATAACGGAAGGTAATGTGATCAAATTTTACACTTGCCATAGCTTACCTCAACTGGTTGTTCAAAAAGAACGGATAAGATGGGGGAGTGCTGCCACTCCCCGGATGCGAAGCTTTTGCGTACTTTGTGTCTTTTACTTGAAAATGCTGTCATATTCGGACAGAATCTCAGAGTCATGATCGGCGATATAAGCATCGTCCACTGCCATAGACCTTGCAATGATCTGTTCAATGGATAATGCGCCTTCCTTGATGACATCGCTGCGAATGGGTGAGCAGTCATTATCGGCCAGGATCCTCTGACCTTCCACCGATAAAATGAAATCATACAGCAGCCTGGCGTTTTCCTGGTTCTTTGAGCCCTTTATCAAGGCGATCGGGCTTGAAATGGCAATCAAATCCTCGTCGGGATAAACGAATTTAATGGTCGAACCATCTTTTTCCAGGGTTTGGGTGACATAGTCTACTGCGATGCAAACCTTATAGGCGTTCGCTGCAACCTTGGTATGGGTAGAGGTGGTACCGCTCTCAAGCTCGGTACCGTACTCCTTCAGCTTTTTGAAAAAATCAACGCCATATTTGTCGCTGGACATCATTCCAGCCACCAAATAGAAGGTGGTTCCGGATTCGCCCGGATCGGTCATGACAATCTGGTTTCTGAATTCTTCCTTCAGCAAATCATTCCATACTCTGGGCGCATTTTCTTCCGTTACGGTATTGGTGTTATAGGCAAACCCCATTGCTACCAATCTGGCGCCGACGAAATAATTGTCAGGATCCCTGAATGCCGTATCAATCTTCGATGCTTCCGGTGATTCATAAGCTTCCAGAATGCCCTGCTCCTTGAAGGTGATATAGTTCGAGGGGTCTCCCACCCAAACCACGTCACAGGCAATCTGCCCGGATTGCTTTTCTGTCGCAAGCTTTGTAGCCACTTTGCTGGTTCCTGCCGCATAATAGTCCATTTTTATACCGGGGTATTTGCTCATAAAGCCCGTCTTTATAGCATCCAGCTGTGCTTCCTTTAAAGAGGAGTAAAGCATTACGCTGCCGGAAGCTTCCTTGCCCCCCGAGGTTTCTTCAATAACGGGCTCGCTGGTCTGCGGCACCGGCAGCGGAGTTATTCCTGTACAGGCCGCAAGAGTAATCATCAATGCAACAGCAGTGAATAAAACGATGAACCTTTTCAACATTCTCAAACCCTCCCTCAATTTAAATTATGCGATGCAATTTTCTGATTTCACTTTCAGCATAGCAAACAAAATCAATTATGGAAGTATAAATAATGGATAATGATGGTGATCTCCAATATTTAAACTACCCTTTTACAGTGGTTTCCTATAAATTAAATATGGGAGGATATGCCGCAAACAGCATTGAAAACCATTTGTTCATTCGATATGATGAAGATGAGGTGAATCGGATGTTGCAGAAAATATCGAGCCCCCTTAAAAAAGCGTTTTCAAGGTTTCCCTACAGCTTTGTAACCTGGATGTCCCACTTCGCGACATTGCTTCTTTCCTCTGTTATCATCATCATCCTGCTGAACAGGAGTTACGGGCAGGCGACTATTTCCACTATTTCCACGCTGAATGCCGAATTGACTAATTATGTGGGAAAAACCTACAGTCAGATTCAAAACATGATTAAATACAATGGCTTTTATACCTTTTATTCACCATCGGTAGCGAAACTGCGCCACTCGAAGGAACTGACCAATTTTGAGATTATATCCGGAATCCGGGAATTGAATGCCCTGGTCGGCACCAGCACTTATGTTCATTCGGTTTACGTTTATAATGCCGACAATCAATACATTTATTCCACATATGAATTGGGCTCCAATACCGTTGCTGATTTTCCCGACAGGTCCGCGGTGGAACTTTTTAAAAGAGGGGCATCTGATGAGGATTCCTTTGAACCGGTTCACCGTCCATTTATCCACAAAACCGGAAATAACACCGAGCATGTCTACTCCTTTATTCTCTATGAAACCGATAACGGCAGGGACTATAAAAATGCGCTGATGATTAACATTTATGAGAACGAATACAACAACAGCTTCTTCGGATCGAATTATAACCAGGAAATCATTCTGGTGAAGGATACCGGCCAGCTTATTTTCCATTCGGAAATGGAATCACCCGATATATCGGATGTCAGTTCGGATGTGGTGAAAGGAATTCTGGAATCAGGACAGAAGAACGGTTATATTCTGGAGGAGCGTCAAAAGGGTAAAACAGTTTACCTGTATTCCTATATGAATGAATTGGGAAGATACTTCATCCGCTATTTGAGATATGATGACATTATGGACAGCCTGACCGGCATCAGAAATCTGTCATTTTTCATTGTGATGATCATCCTCCTGTCGGGAGGTATCATTTCCATGATTATGCTGACCAGAATGTATCTGCCGCTGAAGAAAATTATCCGTTCTCTGTCCGGTAAGCCCAAGGCCGACAAGGAGAATGATTCGGTCTTAAAGAACCTTGATTACTGGGTCAAGGACAGAGTTTTGGATAAACAGGTTTATATTTCCCTGGTAAAGCAGGAATTTTTAAAGCAGCTGCTGACCTCATCGGTGTCTCAAACCAATAACCTGGAGCAGAACTTTCAGAAATACGAAATTGATCTGTCGGCACATTCGCCATTTCGCCTGGTGCTGGTGAAAAGCTTGTCTGCGGAGGACGGTGTGCGCGTCTTGAAGGAAGCCTTCCCGCAAATTCGCACCGAAGGGGTGTCGGCGGATCATCTGACGGTTCTTTTTATTCAGCCCGGGGATCCGGACAGTATTGATTCCATCTGCAATTGCCTGCTGAACAGGGGAGGCGACTTCTGTTGCAGCAGTAATCCGATTCATGATTTTTTCAGAACTGAGCGATCCTACCTGCGCATGAAGGAACTGCATGCCTTACGGATTTTTCATGTTCATACGCAGGTTTTGACGGAGGATTTCCTGAATGCTCAAAGTGGGGAAAATTTATACCCGGAAGAACAGGAAACGAAAATCGTTCAGGCACTGAGAAGCGGAAAAAACAAACAGGCGATTACATTATACCAGGAATGGCTGACCATCATATGCCGGCATCGATACAGCATCATCGTTTTTGCCTTCAAAAGGTTTTTCCTGACCATTCGATCCTTGCAGCAGCAGGTTGTATCAGCCTCGAATATGCCCCTTATGCCCGAAGATATGGAGTTTGTTGAGAGCAAGCTAAAAACGGCGGAGAGCCTCGACGAATTTAATGAGATTTTTTTTGAACTGTTCTCGCAGATATGCTGCAAAGTAATGATGGATAAAAAGTGCAGGACTGAAAAGCTGATTCGTGAAATCAAACAGATGATAGAAAAAAGCTATACCGACCCGAACCTTTCCCCGCAAAAAATTTCCGACCTGATGCACCTTTCCGTAACCTATACCGGAAAGCTGTTTCGTGCCTGTGAAAAATGCTCCATCAGCGATTATATCAATAAAACCAGAATCCTCCAGGCACAAAAGCTGTTAGAGAACGGTGATCTGACCGTCAGGGAGATCGCACAAAAATCGGGCTTTGAAAACCTGTCATACTTTTTTACGCTGTTCAAAAACTACACTCAAATGTCCCCTGCAGTTTTCCGGGACAACTGCCTGCATAATCACGGGGACGGTTCTTTTGATTAGGTTAATCGAAAGAAACCATTAAGAATTTAAGCAAAACAGACAAAGACGGTAAAAAAGCTGTCGATAATATCAGCCTGAAGGTGGAAGCAGGAGATATCTTTGGTTTCATCAGCCACATAATGCCGTGATTGCTGAGGTATTCCGCCAGCATTGCCAGGAGTAAAAGGCACCCGTCCTGTTATCAGGGCGGGCGCTGGTTATGGAGGTGTATCCTATTAAATTGTTTTTACTGTTGCTCCAGAACACTGGCATGTGCTACAGTATAAACACTTAGGGTGGTCTCCTGTTGTTTTTCAAAAAACTAAAAAATAAATCAAAGCCGCAACATTTTTCTTTGATTCTTCTTATCTCGGGAACCTTATTGCTTATTAAAACTTATATTAGCTAAAATACTATTATGAATTGCGTTGTTCGCTAAATGGGTATATCCTGATATTATAATAGTTAAAATGAGGTGGTAAAGAATTGAAGGTATCATCCACAGAGGTTCAGAATAACTTTGGAAAGTACTTAAAATATGTTGAATTGAATGAAGAAATCATTGTAACGAAGAAAGGCCGGGAGGTTGCGAAAATAACGCGTTTCCAGGGCGATGCCAGCGTTATGGAAGGTTCAGCCGAATACAGAACAACAGGCGGATGGGTAACCTATGAAGAATTCCTCGAGCTTGTGGAAGCCTCAGAGCAACGCTTTGAACTGATCGATGGAGTTGTGTATAATCTTGCCGCTCCAACCTTTGCACATCAGCATATTGTTCACGAAATTCACGGAAGCTTTTATAATTGGTTCAAAGACAAAAAATGCATCCCGCTTACTTCGCCTTTTGATGTGACTTTTATGAAATCCAAAGAGAATACTTGTGTTGTTCAGCCTGATATCATTGTAATATGCGATAAGGAAAACATAAATAAAAAAGGAAAATATAAAGGTGTTCCCACACTCGTGATCGAAGTGCTTTCTCCATCCACCAGAAGCAAGGACATGTTGAAAAAGCTTGATTTGTACAAGCAATGCGGGGTAAAAGAGTACTGGATCGTGGACCCGCAAAATACTCAAATTTTCGTTTATTCCCTGGAAAAGAACGACATCCGCAACAGTAAGGCCTATCGAAAAGGAGCTGACGCTAATGTCGTTTCCGATTACTTCAGGGGGCTTCAGGTTTCCATGAACGATATTTTCGAATGTAAATAAATAGCGCCTTATTGGAGCTGCGGTGTTCCCAAAGGCATCATAGCTGTGATGACAGCCTGCGCTTGCGTAAAGGGTATGCCCGTATGACAGGCGGGAAGTGGACGGAGGGAATGCTGCGTGGAATGCTCACCAATGAGAAATACAAAGTCGATTTCACTTTGCAGAAGTACTGCACTCAGGAGAACTGTAGGAACAAGTTAGCCAGAAACAAAGGACAGGTTCAAAGTTATTATATTACAGAAAACCACTAAAGCCATTATCGGTACGCTAGTTTGATAAAGGTCTTCACCAAAAAGGAGAGCAGGCCGCCGAAGTGCAAGTCAGAGGTTATAGGGGAATATATGGATAACACCAAGATAATAATAAGGTAAACCGTAGTAAAGCTTGAAGGGATTGAACCGCATGGTAGAAATATGTTTACCCGGAACTGGTGGGATGCTCCCGTTAGAGAACCGTTGGACGGCAAGCTGTTGGATAGAGTTTCAGGGCACGGCTATACTTATTGATTGCGGCGAGGGAACTCAGATTGCACTCAAAAAAGCAGGCTGTAGGTTGAGTCGGCTTGCACTGCTGCTCATTACGCACTTTCATGCCGATCATATTGCGGGACTGCCTGGATTGCTTCTGACTTTGGGCAATTATGGGAAAAATACGCCGATAACAATTGCCGGGCCTGCAGGGCTTGAACAAGTAACGGCGTCACTTATGACCATAGCACCTAATCTTCCTTATTCCATTATTTTTAAAGAGTTGGATGGAAAGAACCAGGATTTTGATCTTTTTAGTATCTGCTTTTCGTCTATGCACTTGAAACATAGAATCCCCTGCCTGGGTTATCGCATATGATATACAGGGGCAATAATTTTGGAAAGGAAATGAGCAAGACCAGAATAGCTGAAACAACGGAGGATTTTGTTCAGGCTGCACTTAGAGCAAAAAGGGCAGGATTTGATGGTGTTGAACTACATGGTTGTCACGGCTATCTAATTTCATGTTTCTTCAATAAAAGAACGAATAGAAGGACTGACGAATATGGACATGATAAAGCTCTTTTTGCCAAAGAGGTATTGTATGCTGTAAAAAAAGCATGCGGTGATGATTTTATAGTCGGCATCCGTCTTGGTGCTTTTGAACCATTGTTGGAAGATGGCAAAAACCATGCAAGATCCATCGCAGCTTTTACTGATTTTATTGACGTATCCTATGGTGCGGACTGCGATGCATTTGCCCCGGATGATTTCCCGTGTTCACCTGCAGTATATGGTGCTATGTGCATAAAAAAGGAATTAACGGATATGCCCGTCTTCGGAGTTCATAATATCAATAGCAAAGAAGATGTCATTAATGCGTTAAATACCGGAATAGATATTATAGATGTTGGTAAAGCAAGCCTGGTGGATCCCGGTTTTGCCGGAAATATTATCAATGGTGAGCCATATGGGCAGTGTCTGCACTGCAAGAATTACTGCAGATGGAATCCAAACGAAATGGCAAACTCTGATTTAAAGTGCCCTGGGCGTGTTAAATTTCAAAAATGACCTGAATAGAATTGTTTATGGTGACGTGATCGGCAGCATCTAATTATTGAACGCCTATAGGTTCTTCAGAACTATATAATATATATCAAGTATCATTATCGTGTTTGCTTCTTGTTTAGTTGTATATTGGAATAAGAAACATATAAGTTCTATTTGTAATTGAACTATAATTTATATTTTGAATGATACCGAATCCAATCAACTCATTATTGAAAATAAAATCTGGAACTGCAAATCAGAATTTGAACCTCATGAAAGGATAAAGCAATGATATTCAAAGAAACATCAAATGTACATATGCCCACAATTTGAATATAGCGGTCTTGGTTTAACAGTTGAGCCGTTCGAATTTGACAGTAGCGTCGGCGGGATTTGACACCTTTGTAGTAGAATTGAGTTTACGCGCTGCATACAGTGCGAATAATTCAAGGAGGTCATGCAATGACTAACTACAGAGAGATTCTGAGGCTTCGGAGCCTCGGGCTGAACAACAGCCAAATCGCCAAAAGCACGGCGACATCCCGCCCTACTGTTATAGCGGCGATCCAGAGAGCGACAACTCTAGGGATCGACTGGAGAACAGCTGAAGGACTAACCGACCGTGAACTTGCAAAACGGCTGTTTCCGCCAGATGCCGAGAAACCTGTCTACAAGATGCCGGAC
>LSQX01074614.1_pt1 | contig 18420 bp, 15 predicted proteins | sample 654561 | NCBI WGS metagenome assembly LSQX01 (sample SAMN04489861, study PRJNA283612) | anaerobic digester metagenome | isolation source: 4 biogas reactors fed with cattle manure at either 37C or 55C with and... | place: Denmark: Kongens Lyngby | collected 2014
CTCATGGGATGTCTCAGCGGCCCAAGATGGAAGTATTATGGCTTATATAATCGGATCAACAACTTATGATTTATATTTCCAAACAGAAAGTGATTTTTTATTATAAAATCCTAATAGTTATTATCTATTTTATAATTTCACTAACTTAACTACTATAAACAATATCTCAATGTTAAGAACTTATTATGTCACAACTATGATGGGTATGTTTCAAAATTGTATTTCTTTAACTAGCTTAGATTTAAGTTCATTTGATACCATTAGTGTCACAACTATTATGGTTATGTTTCAAAATCGTAGCTCTTTAACTAGCCTAGATTTGAGCACATTTGATACAAGTAAGGTTACATATATGTCTTGGATGTTTTCTAATTGTAGTAGTCTTACAGGTTTAGATCTAAGTTCATTTGATACCAGTAGTGTCACAGATATGTCTTCGATGTTTTATGGCTGTAGCAGTCTCACAAATTTAGATTTAAGTAATTCAATAATTAATAACTTAATAAGTAGATGCGATATATTTAAAGATTGTAGAAGTGACTTGAATATTATAGTAAATGATGCTAGTTCAAAAGCAATCTATGAATACTGGTTAAACAATAATGAAAAGTGTAGTTATGGGACTATAAGTAAGAATAAGAAGAGCATAACTATAAAGAAAAAACTAATGTAATTAGTTTTTTCTTTTGTTTACAAACAACTGTTTGTATGATATTCTTATTTTAGGATGTGATAATAATGTATGCATATATTAAAGGGATAATTAGTGAAGTTAATTCTAATCATATAGTAGTGGATAACCAAGGAATTGGTTATTTAGTATATGTTGCTAATCCTTATGTTTATCATCTTGATGATGAAGTAACTGTTTATTTATATAGTCATATTAGGGAAGATGCTTATACTTTATATGGATTTAAGAGCTTAGAAGAAAAAGAATTATTTTTAAAATTAATTAATGTTAAAGGAGTAGGACCTAAAATAGCTCTACCGATGCTTGCGACTGGGTCTGTTTCTGGAATAGCAGATGCGATTGATCGAGAGAATATTTTATATTTAACTAAGTTTCCGAAGATTGGTGAAAAGTTAGCTCGTCAAATTATTTTAGATTTAAAAGGAAAATTAGTTAAAAGTATTGATGTTAAAACTTATAATTATGATGAATTAATTAGTGTTTTAGAAAATTTAGGATATAAGATGGCTGATATTAAAAAGGTAATTGCCCAAGTTAATCAAAATGAGGATATTGAAACTCAAGTTAAAGAAGCACTTAGGTTGTTATTAAAATAGGAGGGTGTATGAGTAGAGTAATTGATGGTGAAAAACTAAACAGTGATGAATTTGAAGTATCATTAAGACCTAAAAAAATTATTGAATACATCGGTCAAGATGATGTAAAAGAAAATATCGAAGTTTTTATTAAAGCAGCTCGTATGCGTGATGAATCATTAGACCATGTTTTATTATATGGTCCTCCAGGTCTTGGAAAAACAACGCTTGCCCATATAATCGCTAATGAGATGGAATCAGATATTAAAACTGCTAGTGGACCAGCAATTGAGAAAAGTGGGGACCTTGCAGCTATTTTAAGTAATCTTGAACCGGGTGATGTTTTATTTATTGATGAAATTCATCGTATGCCAAGAGTAATTGAAGAAATATTATATTCAGCAATGGAAGATTTTACTTTAGATATTATTGTTGGGGTAGAAGGATCAAGTAGGACTTTAAAAATAGATTTACCACCATTTACTTTAGTTGGGGCAACTACTAGGGCAGGAGATTTATCCGCACCTCTAAGAGACCGTTTTGGGATTGTTTCTAAACTAAATTATTATACTGAAGAAGAACTTGTTTTAATTGTTAAAAGAACATGCCGGGTTTTGGAAATTGAGATTGTTGATGAAGCAGCCCTAGAAATTGCTAAAAGAAGTAGAAAGACGCCAAGGGTTGCTAATAGATTATGTAAAAGAGTTAGAGATTTTGCTCTTGTTTTAGGTAATAGTAAAATAGATATGGATATTACTTTAAAATCATTAGGTAAACTAAAAGTAGATAGTCATGGTTTAGATCAAGTTGATATTGAATATTTAGAATCATTAATTCATAAATTTAATGGAGGACCAGTTGGAGTTGAAACAATCGCAACTTCAATCGGGGAAGAGGTAACAACCATCGAAGATGTCGTAGAGCCTTATTTACTTCAAGAAGGATATATTAAAAGAACTCAAAGAGGAAGACAAGCTACTGAAAAAGCTTATAATCATTTAGGTATTGATCAAAACTTATCCTTATTTTAATAAATATATTTGTTATAATAGATTATTAGGAAGGGTGGTATTATGGTTTATGTTCCTTTAGGAATTAAAACTGATTATAGTTTACTTAAAAGCATCATAAAAATTGATGATTTAATAAATATGGCAGTTAAAAATAAATTTAATACCATCGGTATTTTAGACAATAATCTATTTTCTTTGGCTGAATTTTATTTGAAATGTCAAAAAAATAAAATAAAACCGATAGTTGGTTTAGAAGTGTTATTAAATGAGTATCCAATTTATTTATATCCAAAAAATAACCGGGGCTTAAGAAACTTATTTTTAATTCATGATTTAATTTTTGAAAGAGAATTAACTACTAATGATTTAGAATTACATTCTGATAATATTATTTTAGTTTTACCATATGATAGTTATAGACTATATAAAGAGTTAAATAGTATTTTTAATGAAGTATATTTATCTTATGAAAATGATCAAGAAAAACAAAATGCATTGTTAATATCTAAAGAAGTTTTATTTTTAAATAAAGTTTTATATTTTAATCCAAGTGATGCTGACTTAATAAATTATTTGAAAATGATTGAGTTAGGAGAAAATAGTGAAAATTATTCTTTAGAAAATTATCAAACTAATCGATTATTAAGTGATTCTCAAGTAATAACTGAAGATAAAGAAACAACTATTAAGTTTTCCTCATTAATTGATTTAAATTGGGTTAATAAAAAGAATTATTTACCTCATTATGAAACTAAGAATAAAGATAATTATGAGTTTTTAAAAGAACTTAGTATATTTGGTTTAAAGAAAAGATTAAATGATAAGGTATCAGATCAATATAAAGAAAGATTAATTTATGAATTAGAAATAATTAAAAGAATGGATTTTGTCTCCTATTTTTTAATTGTTTATGATTATGTTTTTTATGCAAAGAAAAATAATATTATAGTTGGTCCTGGCCGGGGAAGTGCTGCTTCAAGTTTGGTTGCTTATTCACTAGGAATAACAAATATTGATCCTCTAAAATATGGTTTGTTATTTGAAAGATTTTTAAATGTTGAAAGAATCTCGATGCCAGATATTGACCTAGATTTTGAAGATCATCGCAGGGATGAAGTAAAATCTTATATTGAAAATAAATATGGTTCTTCAAAATCTGCTTCAATTATTACTTTTAGTACTTTAGGAAGTAAACAAGTTATAAGAGATCTGGGTAAAATATTTATGGTTAGTGATGAGTTAATCAATAAATTATTAAAAGAAATAAATTCTAAATATAATTTAAGATTAAATTATGATAATAATCCTCATATAAAAGATTTAACTACTAGTAATGACAAATTAAAAAGAGTATATGCAGTTGGGATAAAACTAGAAGGTTTAAAGAAACTTATTAGTACACATGCTGCAGGAATGGTAATATCTGCTGATAATTTAAACACTTTAATCCCGATGTATAAAACTCCTGAAACTTACTTAACAGGAGTGACAATGGATTATTTAGAAGATTATGGATTACTTAAAATGGACTTGTTAGCTTTAAATAATTTAACAATAATTGGTAATTGTTTAAAGCTAATTAGTGATTTAGATATTAATAATATTCCCCTTGATGATAAAAAAACATTTGAATTATTTGCTAGTGGTAATACAGCATCTATTTTTCAATTTGAATCCGAGGGTATGAAGAAATTTTTAACAAAATTAAAGCCTAGTTCTTTTAGTGATTTATATGCAGCGGTTGCTTTGTATCGTCCGGGACCAATGGGAAATATTGACACATTTATTGATCGTAAACAAGGTAGGGTAAAAATTGATTATTTACATCCAAATTTAGAAACAATTTTAAAAGAGACTTATGGAATAATTGTTTATCAAGAACAGATTATGAAAATACTAAGTATTTTGGCTGGTTATTCTCTAGCAGAAAGTGACATTGTTAGAAAAGGGGTTAGTAAGAAAAATCTTGAATATTTAGAAAAAGAGAAAAATAGATTTATTTCTGGTTGTTTAAAAAACGGTTATGATTTAAAGTTAGCAGAAAAAGTTTTTGAACTTATTTTAAAATTTGCAGCTTATGGATTTAATAAAGCTCATTCTGTTTCTTATGCACTTATTAGTTATCAATTAGGGTATCTTAAAGCTAATTATCCTAATGAGTTTTATACAACGCTTCTAAACATGAGTTTAGGTAGTATTACTAAGATAAAAGAACTCTTAGATAATTTAAGGGCAGCAAATGTTAAAGTAAAAGATTTTGATTTATTTAAAAGTAAAGATATATTTTATATTGATAATGGTTTTATTTATTTACCATTAACTTTGATAAAAGGCATTGATAAAAATACTTATGAAATAATAATGAAGATCATAAGTAAAGAAAATAATGATATATACATGTTTATGAATAATGCTTATGAAAATAATTTAGGAAAAGATATCATAGTTAATTTAATTAAAATGGGTTTACTTAGCAGTTTTAATCTAAATCGAAACACTTTATTAACTAATCTGGATTCTTTATTAGATTATGCAGAACTTGCTCACAATTTAGATGAATCATTGGTAGAAAAGCCATTAATAGAAGAAGTTCCAGAAATGGAAATTGGTGAACTACTTGCCTCTGAAATAGAATTATGTGGTTTTTACATAAGTGATCATCCAACTAATGAATATTTTAAAAAGGGAAATATGAAGTTAAATGAAAAAGAAAAAAACTTTGATAAGTTTGTTGATGTCGTTGTTATAGTTGAAAAGATTAAAGAGATAAAAACTAAGAAAAATGAAGATATGGCATTTATAACTGCTTCTGATGACACAGGATCAATGGAATTTATTTTATTTCCTAATCGCTTTAATTTACTTAATAGTATCCACTTAAATAAAATGTTAATAATCTCTGGAAAAGTAACAAGAAAAAATGATAAATATGGTATAATAATTAATAGAGTTAAAAATATTGGGGAGATATAATGAAGAAACGCAATCGACCTCTTATCTTGTTTTTAATATTTTTAATAGGTGGTGGAACCTATTATTTTCAAGGTGTAATAAGAAGACATCATTTAGAACAAGCAATAATAATTACCGAAAAAAATAAAGCAGAAGCAAAAAGAAAAGAAGAAGAAGCACGAAAACAAAAGGCATTTAATGAGTGTTTGGCTTCTGAGTTTTCTGAAGAAATGGAAACAGAAGAAATAAACTCTTTAACTGAAAAAATAAGAGTTTATGGTGAAGAACATAACCTTAGTTATCATTATCAAAATTTAAATAATAATTATTTAATTAAATTAAATACTACTAAGAGTTATTATGCTGCTAGTTTATATAAGTTGCTTGATTTAATTTATTTAGTTGAATTATCAAATCAAGGTGAAATTGACTTAAATCATAATCTTATCTATAAGAAAAATCATAAAAAGAATAATTCTTTAGGTATGGAAAAACATCAATTAAATAGTGAAATATCTATTAAGGATTTAATAAGGTATGTTGGAAATTATAGTGATAATACTGCTCATGCAATGCTTGTTGATTATATAAAGTTAACTAATTTAAGAACTTTAGGTAAAGAGATGTCTGCGGTTAATTTGATGGATGATAATGGTTATGGAATTAGTAACATTAAAGAAATAACTAGTTATATGTTAAGAATCAATGAATTAATTAATCTTAATAATGAAAACTCAAATCTATTAAAAGAAGCAATGAATAGTGATTATTATAATGCTTTAAACATTGAAGAAACGAAGTTTTATCATAAATATGGCATGTGGGATGTATATTATCATGATGCTGGTATTTCTATAGGAAATAATCCTTATTTGTTAGTTATTATGTCTCAGTTAAGAAATAAAGATTATGAAAATGTGTTTAGAGAAATGTCACAGAAGATTTATGAATTTAATACTGAGTTAATTAATACTCAGAAGAATTTTTGTCAAGAATTGGTATATGGAGGATGAAGATGGACAATAAGTTAAAAAGATTTTTAGATAAAATTGGTTATGATTATGGAAATGAATTTGATAATGTTTCAATTGAAAAGGTTATTGTCCATAAAAGTAAAAAAGAATGGGATATTATTTTAGATTGTCATAATATTTTGGATTATGAAGTATTTAAAAAATTAATAGAAAAATGTGATGAAGGAATACCAGGGGTTAATAAGATTAATTTATCTTGTTCGGTTAAAAATTTAGATCATAAGAACTTAAAAGAAACAATTGAAAATTATTTTAATCAAGCACTTATTGATACACCTTCTTTAAGGGGATTAACATTAGCAGACTTAAATTTTACTGATAATTTAATCAAAATAGAAGTAACAAATAAAAATGAATACAATACTTTAAATAGATTAAGTAAGAAATGGTTAAAGAAATTAGAGCAATTAGGTGTTGTAGATATATTTATTGATATTGAAATAAATGAAGATAAATCAAGAGCGATAAAAGAATTGTTAAAAGAAGAGAAAAAATCAGCAGTTGTAAAAGCAACCTCAAAAAAAGTAGTTGAAAATGAAGTTATTTTAGGAAGAAAAATTAGAGGTAAAACGATCGATATTAAAAACATAATGGGACCAGAATTTAATGTGGTAGTTGAAGTTTTTATTTTTGGGATTGAATTGATTAATACTAGTAAAGCTAATTTAAAAATTTTCACTTTGAAATTAAGTGATAAAACTGATAGTATTTATGGAAAAATATTTTCAAGAGATGAAGAAGAAATTGCTAATTTAAATAAGAAATTAAAACAAGGTAATTGGTATAAAATAAAAGGTAATATAAAAGATGATTCTTTTTCTAAAGATTTAGTTTTAAATATTGATGATATAGAAACTATTCCTTCAAAGGATATAATTATAACTGATGATCATGAAGAAAAAAGAGTTGAATTACATGCTCATACTTTTATGAGTCAAATGGATGGACTTATTTCACCTACCAGTTTAATTGAAACTGCTAAAAATTATGGCCACAAAGCCATCGCAATTACTGATCATAGTTGTTTGCAAAGTTATCCTGAAGCTTTTAAGGCAGCTCATGGGATAAAAGTTATATATGGTGCGGAATTAAATGTTTATGATAATGAAGTTAAGATGGTAGTTAATCCTCAAGACTATAATTTAATGAATGATACATTTGTTGTATTTGATACAGAAACAACTGGTTTTAATGCTGGTGGTGAAGATCAAATAATTGAAATAGGTGCGGTTAAAATTCAAAATGGAGAAATCCTAGAGACATTTAATGAACTTATTGATCCTAAAAGAAAATTACCTGAAAAAATTACAGAGATTACTGGAATTACTGATGCAATGCTTAAGGGAAAAAGAAGTGAACAAGAAGTAGTTTTAGATTTTATTAATTGGTATGGAGATTTACCATTAATTGCTCATAATGCTTTATTTGATTTATCATTTTTAGAAAGTGCGATAAAGAAGTATTCACTAAAACCTTTTACTAATACACTACTTGATACAATGGAAATGAGTAGACTTATTTCACCTAATGAAGCAAGACATAACTTATCTGCACTTGTTAAAAGATATGAAATTGACTTTGATGAAGATTCACATCACCGTGCTGATTATGATGCAACGGGGACTGCTAAAGTATATTTTAAAATGGCAAAAATATTTGCCAATCAACAAGTTAAAACAATAACAGATTTATTAAATAACTTAGAAAATCATGATACAAGTAAGTTTTCTAGAACATTTCATTTAAATGTTTTAGCTAAAAATGAAGTAGGGTTAAAAAATCTTTACAGAATTATTTCTTTAGCTAATACTAAATATTTGTATAAAGTACCAAGGGTACCAAGAAATGTTTTAGATAAGTATAGAGAAGGATTACTAATTGGTAGTAGTTGTTTTAATGGGGAAGTATTTAATGAAGCAAGAAGAAAAGATGATGAAGAATTATCTAATATTATGTCTTATTATGATTATATTGAAATAATTCCGCCAGCTCAAGGTTCATACTTAATTGATTTAAAAGAATTTGAAAATGAAGCAGAATTAATTAATAATCAAAAGAAAATTATTCGGGTTGCTAAATCATTGAATAAGCCTATATGCGCGACTGGTGATGTTCATCATTTAACAGTTGAAGATAAAATTTATAGAGAAATAATAATTAATCAAAATACCCCTAATGTCGGAAGACATCCATTAAATAGAAGTGAAATTAGAGAAATACCTTCCCAACACTTTAGAACAACAAAAGATATGCTAGAGCAATTTCCATATTTAACTCCTGAAGAAAAATATGAGTATGTAATTAAAAATCCGAATTTAATAGCTGATGAAATTGAAGAATTAGAAATAACTAAAAAGGACCTTTATCCACCAAAGATGGAAAATTCTGATGAAATAACTAAAGAGATGGTATATAAGAAAGCTAAAAATATTTATGGTGAAAAATTACCTAGTATAGTTGAAGAGAGAATTGAAGCAGAACTTAGTGGAATCATTCAAAATGGTTATTCAGTTCTTTACTTAATTGCTGAAAAATTAGTTAGAAAAAGTGAAGATGATGGTTATCTTGTTGGCTCAAGAGGGTCTGTTGGTTCTTCATTTGTTGCAACTATGATGGGAATTACGGAAGTTAATCCTTTGCCACCACATTATTTATGTCCAAAATGCAAGATAAGTATTTTTGAAATAGATGGTAAATCACTTGGTAAAGATTATGAAAGTGGTTATGATTTACCTGATAAAAAATGTAGTTGTGGAGAAATGATGCAAAAAGAAGGGCAAGCAATTCCTTTTGCGACTTTCTTAGGTTTTAAAGCAGAGAAAGTTCCAGATATAGACCTTAATTTCTCTGGAGATAATCAAGCAGATATTCATGATTATACAAAAACATTATTCGGGGAAGATAATGTCTTTAGAGCGGGTACAATTGGTACAGTCGCGGATAAAACTGCATTTGGTTTTGTTAAAGGTTATTTAGAAAATAAAAATATTACTCTAAGAGTTCCAGAAATTGAAAGATTGGCAAATGGTTGTGTAGGAGTAAAAAGAACAACAGGTCAACATCCTGGCGGAATAATTGTTATTCCAAGTTATATGGATATATATGATTTTAGCCCTTATCAGTATCCTGCTGATGATCCAAGTAATACTTGGTATACAACTCATTTTGATTTCCATGCAATTCATGATAATGTTTTAAAATTAGATATATTAGGTCATGTTGATCCGACAATGTTAAAATATTTAGAGGATATATCAGGAGTAAAAATTGAAGATGTTCCATTTGATGATCAAAATGTTATTAACATGTTTAATTCATGTGAAACAATCGGTTTAACTGAAGAACAACTTGGTTATCCAACCGCAACTTTAGGCTTACCAGAGTTTGGTACTAATTTTGCAATTAGGATGCTTGCAGATACTAGGCCAACTACATTTATGGAAATAGTTAAAATTTGTGGGCTTGCTCATGGAACCGATGTTTGGGCGAATAATGTTAGAGATATTATTGTTAATGGAATTGCTACCTTAAAAGAAGCTCATGGTTGTCGTGATGATATTATGAATACTTTAATTAAATATGATTTAGAACCAAGTTATGCCTTTAAAATATCAGAATTTGTTCGTAAAGGTATGGCTTCTAAACGTCCAGAAGACTGGGCAGAGATGAAAAAGAACATGGAAGAAAAAAATGTCCCTGCTTGGTTTATAGAATCTTGTGGAAAAATCAAGTATCTATTTCCTAAAGCTCACGCGACTGCGTATGTCATGATGTCATATCGTGTTGCTTGGTTTAAGTATCATTATCCAATTGAATATTATTCTGCTTACTTTAGTGTTCGTACTTCAGATTTTGATGTTGAAGCGATGATTGGTGGACAAGAAGCAATTAGAAGAAAAATTGAAGAAATTAAAAGTAAAAGATTTGAAGCCTCAAAAAAAGAAATAGATGTTTTAGCAACTTTAGAAATAGCCTATGAGATGCACTTAAGAGGATTTAATTTTAAAAATATTAATCTTAAAGAGTCTGATTCAAAAAACTTTTTAATTTCTGAAGATAAAAAAAGTTTACTAATTCCTTTTAAAGCCCTTGATGGAATGGGGGAAATGGTCTTAAAAAAGATCATTGAAGAAAGAGATAAAAGTGAATTTATAAGTATTGAAGACTTACAAGGAAGAGGTAAGGTTAATTCAACAACTATTGAACGATTAAGAAGTTTAAATGTTTTAGATGACCTTCCTGAAAGTAGCCAGTTAAGTTTATTTTAAAAGGATGTGTAAAAATGAAAAATGTAATTTTAATCGATGGAAATAATTTAATGTTTAGAAGTTATTATGCAACTTCATATTCAGGAATTATTATGAAAAACCAAAGTGGATTTCCAACTAATGCCTTATACGGTTTTGTTTCAATGTTAAATAAAATAATCGAAGAAGAAAATCCTAGTTATATGGCAGTGGCATTTGATATTGGAAAAACATTTCGTCATGATAAATATGAAGACTATAAAGCTGGAAGAAGTGAAACTCCTGAAGAATTAAAATTACAAATGCCTGTTGCAAGAGAACTTCTTAATGCAATGGGAATTAAATATTATGAAATAGATAACTATGAGGCAGATGATATAATCGGAGCACTTGCTAAAGAAACAATTAAAGATCCTAATTTTGTGGGAACAATCATTTCTTCAGATAAAGACTTATTACAATTAATCTCTCCTCAAATTGAGATGAAACTACTTAAACAAAAAGGTAATATCCGTTATGATGTTGAATCTTTTACTAAAGATTTTGGCTTTCCACCGATTAATATGATCGATTTTAAAGCCCTAGCGGGTGATCCATCGGATAATATTCCTGGAGTAAAAGGAATAGGTGAAAAAACAGCGACTAAGTTGATTAGTGAATATACAACAATTGAGAATATATATGATAATATTGATAAAATTACAGGAAGTGTTAAAGATAAGTTACTAAAAGATAAAGATAATGCGTTTTTATCAAAAGAAATCGCGACAATATTTCAAGATATACCTTATGAATTTAATCTTGAAGAAACAAAGTTCACTAATGAGTATTCCCATGAGTTAAAAGAAATGTATGAAAGATTAGAATTTAAATCATTCTTAAAAAATTTAGAGAAAAACAAACCCCAAGAATTAATGAGGGTTAATATTATAAGTGATTTGAGTAGTATTAATTTAACCAAACCTTTTGCCTACTATATTGAAGCAGATCAAATTAATTATCATTATGCAAATATTTTAGGAATGGGAATTTATGATGGTGAAAATAGTTATTTTATTGACAAAAGTATAGTTAAAGACTTACTTAATAAATATCAAGATTCAGAAAAATATACATTTGATTTAAAGAAAAACATTTGCTTACTAAAAATGGATATTGAAAATAATTATTATGATTTGATGATTGGTAATTATTTACTTGGGATTACTAAAGATGATTTAGGACAAATTATGAATGAAGAAATGGTTATTTCTTATGATCAATTTAAGAAAAATAATTTTCAAAATTTAGAAACAATCGTAGCTTATAAAGCTAAGTATATTTATGAGCAAAAAGAAGTAGTAATAAATAAAATAAACAGTTTAAATATGAGTGATTTATTTAATAATATTGAAATGCCTTTAATTAATGTTTTAGCAAAAATGGAAATTCAAGGTGTTAAAGTAAATAAAAACAAACTTGAAGATATGCGTTTATCTATGCAAGCTAAATTAGATATTTTAGAAAATAAAATTTATGATGAAGCTAGAGAAATATTTAATATTTCAAGTCCCAAACAACTAGGAGAAATATTATTTGATAAACTAAAATTACCATTTGGTAAAAAAGGGAAGACTGGTTATAGTACTGATGCTTCTGTTTTAAATAAATTAAAAGATTCACATCCAATAATTCCATTAATTTTAGATTACCGTAATTATAAAAAAATTCAATCTACATATTTAGAAGGATTAAGTAATTATATTGATGAAAATGATAAAATTCATACAATCTTTAAACAAGGTTTAACAAGAACGGGAAGACTTTCATCAACTGAGCCAAATTTACAAAACATTCCCATTCGTGATGAAGAGGGAAGAAAAATAAGAATGGCATTTATTCCAGAATATGATTTAATTTTAAGTGCGGACTATTCACAAATTGAATTAAGACTTCTAGCTCACTTAGCTGAATCTAAAGAATTAATCGAAGCATTTAAAAATGATCAAGATATTCATATTGAGGTTGCTTCTAAATTATATAATGTGAGTGAAGAAGCAGTTACTAAAGAAATGAGAAGTAATGCAAAAGCAGTTGTTTTTGGCATAGTTTATGGAATAAGTGATTATGGACTTAGTGAAGGAACAAACCTTTCGCCAAAAGAAGCTAAAAGATTTATTGAAAGATATTTTGAAGTTTATCCAAGTGTTAAAAAATACATGGATGAAATAGTAGAGTTTGCTAATGATTTTGGTTATGTAACTACAATGATGAACCGAAGAAGAGTAATTGATGAATTAAAGAGTTCTTCTTATATGGTTAGACAAAGCGGTAATAGAATAGCCCTTAATACCCCAATCCAAGGATCAAGCGCGGATATAATTAAAAAAGCAATGGTGGAAATTGATCAAGAATTAAGAGTTAAAAATTTCCAAAGTAAAATGATTTTAACTGTGCATGATGAATTGATATTTGATGTAATAGAAAGTGAAAAAGAAGAATTAGAAAAACTTGTTACTGAAATAATGGATAATACTGTCAAACTAAGCGTACCATTAAAGGTTGGAATAAATTATGGATCAAATTGGTACGAAGCATAAACTATTATTTATTAACGGAAGTAGATTAATCATTATTACTTGGATTATTTATGCTACCATTACATCTTTAATCATTAATAAAGGCTTAAATGTTGAACATTTAATTAATTCTTACTTGTTTTATGCTTTATTCTTTTTACCATTATATTTCTTATTAATAAACATTATTATAAAAAGAGATTATATAAAAAGAATGCTTATATCTTTATTGGCATTAATCCCGGTAATAATTAGTTATACAATCTTATTTTTAAAAATGAATTTTTTAAATATTTCTATAATTAAAGCAATATTTTTATTAATCATTTTATTTTTAATTAAAATGATATTGGCTGTACCCAAAAGGCCGACTATCTTAATTATTAATACAATTTTAAATGTTTTATTTGCAAATATAATATATCTAATTTATGTATTTAAATATATAAAATTACCTGAATATCAATTAATTAGTTTATATATTACTGATTTTCATTTACTTGATACATATTTTATTACTATTTTATTTATCCAAACTTTAATAATAATTATATACTACTTTTATATTATAAATAAATATAGAAGGGGTGATGAATATGCCAGAAATAGCTGAAGTTGAAACAGTTAGAAGAACATTAAAAAGAAGCATCTTAAATAAAAAAATTAAAGATGTTAATATTTTATATCCGAAAATGATTGTGTCTAATATAGATGAGTTTAAGAAAATAAAAGACCAATCTTTTAAAGATATTTTAAGAAGAGGTAAGTGGTTGATTTTTGAACTTGATAATAACTATTTACTTAGTCATTTAAGAATGGAAGGTAAATACTTTTTAAAAGATTATGGGGAAGAAATCAATAAACATGAACATGTTATTTTTACTTTTTCAGACAATACTGATTTAAGATATCATGATGTTAGAAAATTTGGGCAGATGATTTTAATAAATAAAGAAGATATAGATAAAGTACCTCAATTACAAAAGCAAGGTATAGAGGCAAATGATCCTAAATTATCTGCATCTTACTTAAAAGAAAAATTTAAGAATAAAAGTTCACCGATAAAATCTTCATTATTAGATCAAACTATAATAAGTGGTTTAGGGAATATTTATGCTGATGAAGTATTATTTAATGCTAAGGTTTATCCATTAAAAAAATCAAGTGAACTTAATGATCAAGAGTTGAAAAACATTGCTACATCATCAATTGAAGTTGCTAATAAGGCAATTGAAATGGGTGGGACAACAATTAAAAGTTATACATCTAGTTTAGGTGTAACAGGTAGATTTCAACAAGAATTAAAAGTACACACAAGAGCAGGCAAGGAATGTTTAGTATGTAAAAGTATAATAGAAAAGGTAAAAGTTGGTGGCAGAAGTACATATTACTGTCCAAAATGTCAAAAGTAAAAACATGAAATTCCTTGAAAAATACTGTGAAATAGAAAACAATTATCAAGACAGTAGTGAATTTACAAAAATGAGTTTAAAAGATGAAATGTACTTTTGGCTTTATGTGGAAGATGGGCACTGGATAGATAAAATTCCTGCTCCAACGAGATTACTAAGAAGCTTAAATAAATACAACTATACAGATTTAGAAAAAAAGCTAATTGTAATTGGAATGCTTCCTGATGAATATGTAATAAAAAGATCAATTCCAAATGGATATTTTTATCTTATTGACAATCATTTATTGTGTATTGATGGTAAGGTTGTTCATAGTAAAACTCACTATAGCGAATGTAAATGCGGTAGAAATGTTTATTCTAAAGAAAAACTAAAAAATTTATCTGAAAAAATAGATTTACTTTCAGATCCAGAAATGCTAGAAAAAAATTATTAAAAAGGGCATAGAAAGAGTGAAGAAACTTTCTTTTCCTTCATTCCCAGAAGAAATAATAATTTCTCCAGATCTTTTTAATGATGATAAAAACAATGAAAATGAATACCTTTTAAAAAAAATTGAAAGATATGTTAATTCTATTAAAGAAATTGCAGAAGAACTGGGTATGACCAGTGAGGTTCAAAATATTATTAATAAATTATATGATGAAAATATTACCAATGGAATTCATAATCATAGTGTTCAAATTAAAATGATGTTATTAGAATTAGAAACGTATTATAAATACTTAAAAGTTCTAAAAAATAAAAAGTTTCAAACAAACAATAATGAAGAGGAAGTTCTTAGTAAGAAAAATAAACTCTTAGAAGTATTAAATTTATTAATAACAAGGGAATTACCAACAAAAGAAAGATTATATAGTCAGCCAAGAGTCGATAATCTTAAAAGAACAAATATAATATCAGAATCTTTAAAACAATTAGATGATATATTTATCAAATATAAGAATCTTGATTATGATGCGGAAAATCATTATTTTCAACCAGAAATTATAAATAAATTGAGAGAAGTCCTTCATCACTTTAATCTATCTGAACTAGAACTTAAAGCATTTTTAATTGAACATTTTAAAACAATTAGAGAAGTTACTATTTCAAATTCTATGTTTATTTTAAATAGTTGTACCAATGCTGAACATAACATCAAAAAAATATAATAATCCAGGAAAGTAACGAGAAAAAACTAATTAAAACTATTCTTGGTTTATAGAACTCATTTTAATTGGTTTATTTTTTATTTCAAATTCGATGACATTTTCATTACTAAGCATTTGATAAATATAGGCACATTTTAGTTCATAGTCTTTAATTAAATTATCATTAATCTTAGAGTTAACTTCAATATTTAAATCTTTTTTTAGAGTGTTTAAATAACTTTGTCCTTTTTTATTAAATCCTAATACTTTTATGTATTGAGGTTTAGTATACATTTGTTTATCATCTTTTTTAAGACCAACTAAAATATGCATCAGCATTCTATTTATACGGTTATAAGTATATCTTTTAGTTTTAATTAAATTTATTAATTCTTCATAACTGTTTGCTTTTAAAGCTGCATCTTTAATTCTTTTTTCAATACCTTCATCAACAGATAAAATGGTGTTTAATTCATCATTAGTTACTATTTGATATTTTAGTAATTTAAAAAGTAAATTTTCATTAATGGTATTAATATATTTTTCAACATTATTTGGAACATATTTATTAATTTTATTATTTTTAGATAGTTTTGCACGAATGTTAGTCGCGGAAATAATTTCTTGGTCTGTTTCTTGATCATGATAATCATTTGTTCTTTTTATTGTAACTGGTTTTATTTTAGATTTATATTTATTAATTGCTTTAATATAAGATACACCAAGTAAGTCATTAGGGTTGTTTAAATCAATCCCTATTGCTTTGTTTAATGCTGTAGGGTAGTTAATACCTTCAGATAAATAATTCTTAACTAAGTCATTAAAATCTTTATTATTTTGTTTTTTTGCAACTGTAGTTAATAAGTCAATATCATTTGATTCACTACCAAAGATTAAATAATCACAACCTAACTTATCTAAAATATAAATTGAAGATTCTGCAAATATATCAGCAGAGTTACTACCAAAAAAGAAAGGAAGTTCAACGACAAGATCAACATTATTTTCTAGAGCTAATTTAGTTTTATTTTCTTTAGAAATAATACTTATTTCACCACGCATTAAAAAATAACCATTTAAGACTAAAATTAATAATGAATCTGGGTACATCTCTTTTATTTTATTAATATGGTATATATGACCATTATGAAAAGGATTATATTCTGTAATTAAACCGATAATTTTCATAATTCACTTCCTTTAAATAAATTATAACAAATATTCTTTACTTTTATAAAATAATAAGTATAATAACCAATTAGAACCAAGGGAGGTATTTCAATGTATTTAAAGTTAAATAAAAGAAAAGAGAAGGAAAACATTGAAATAAAAGGTAAGATAAATATCCCTAAAGGTTTTTTATTGAATACAAAAATTAAGAGCTTAAAGTGTTATACAACCGGTTTATTAAAACCCGATAATGAATTATCTTTAAAAGTAATTGGCGAGATTAAAACTAGTAATATTTATCCATTTGAGTTAGAAATTCATGATAATATTGATAAATATCTCCAAAATGACCAAAATACACTTGATATTAATTTAATTGTGTGGGAAAATATTATATTGGAAATACCCATAAATTTTATGGATGAAACTAGTGGATTATTTTGTGAAATAATTCCCGAGAGTGGAAGGAGTGAATAAAAGTGGCAGTACCATTTAGAAGAACTAGTAAAACTAAAAAAAGAATGAGAAGAACTCATTTAAAGAAAGATGCTCCTAGTTTAACAACTTGTCCAAATTGTAAAGAAACTATTACCCCTCATAGAGCGTGCAGTAACTGTGGTTTTTACAAAGGAAAAGAAGTAATTAAAGTAACTGAAAAAGAAGTTGAAACAAAAGAAAATAATTAAATCGAATTTTTTCGATTTTTTTAATGATGTAAATTAAGTAAATGATGTTATACTTAATAATAAGGAGTGGATAAAATGGAAGAAAAGAAAGTATTCAATAAGATACCTATTAATTGGTTAATTGCTTCGTTAGTTTTTATAATTGCCCTTTTGGTAGGTTATATCATTTTTAAAGGATTAAATAATAAACCAAAGCCTGAAGATGGAGGACCGAGTATTTCAGAAAAAGAAAATAACAATGTTTCGATTGATCTTGATAGTCAAGTAGTTAAGAATTTAATTTACCCAATCGCACTTGAAGTATCATTGTTTCAAAATAATCATTGGGATTATCGTAATTTTAAATTAAGTGATTTTAATAGAAATTATAAAATGCAAAATGTGTTTTTTACTTTAGGACAAGAGAACAAGGACAATGAAAACTACGTTTATACACACTCTAGTGGTTCTGTTCAAAATAAATATCGTCAGATTTTCGGTCCAGATGCAGAGTATAATGATGCTGATGTTGATGATTACACATGTGGTACTTGGGAGTATGATTCTAAAAAACAGGAATATAGTTTTACTGGTGGTTGCGGAATAGAAGGTTGGATACCAACACACGATAGTGTTTATAAAGTCTATAAGGTAGATTCTAGTTCTGATTATTTATATGTTTATCATGACTATTTATTTACATTAAAAGACTTTGAAGATATTTATTATTTCTTTAATAAATATCCTGAAGAAGAAAATAATTATGAATATTCTGGTCATGAAGATGATGAAGACTTGGATTTTAAAACTCATTTTGAAATTTCTAAATCAAAGAATTTAAGAAGTGAATTTGATAAATTGATTCAAGAAAATAAAACTAATAAATATAAATTTACATTTAAAAAGCAATCTGATGGTAAATACTACTTTGAAAGTGGCGAGAATATAAAATAAAAAATATCTTTAA
>LSQX01080926.1_pt1 | contig 18420 bp, 10 predicted proteins | sample 654561 | NCBI WGS metagenome assembly LSQX01 (sample SAMN04489861, study PRJNA283612) | anaerobic digester metagenome | isolation source: 4 biogas reactors fed with cattle manure at either 37C or 55C with and... | place: Denmark: Kongens Lyngby | collected 2014
CACCAGGTTGGCCGGGGAATGCTGCGCCCGCAGGATGGCAAGGGAGGGCTGCATCATCAGGGCAATTGGAGAAAACTTTGCCCCCGGGATGGCAGGGGAGGGCTGCACCATCAGGATGATAGGAGACAGCCAGGCTTAAGCAGGAAAAGCTGCGCCCGCGAGATGGGGCTGCGCGCTCCAGGATGCTCGCCACCTTCGGACTTTCCCGGCAGGCAGCGGTTCCGGCCGGCGGCAGGAGAACAGTCCACCGGCGGTGATGCTCTATCGGAGTCTGCCCTTCCCTCGGGGCCACCGATCCTGTTTCAGTATGGGGCGGTAAACCACCAGTATTATGATCGAGCCCGGCACCATGATCACGAGGATGATCCCGATAATCACCGCCGCGAGATTTGGCGCCCTTGCAGCCAGCCGGAGATTGTTTGGCTCCGCCGGTGAGAGCACCCATTCCAGCGTCCTTTCATCCTCGGTCACGCTGGTGGCATTGTGCTCCAGAGGTTTGACCGGCAGAGTGAGGATGAATCGCATCTTGGAGAGGAGGGCAAAGGCGCTGTTCTGCTCCCCGATGAGATCTCTCAGGTCAAGATCTGCATTCAGATAATATGTTGTGGTCAGTGCACTTTTCTTCACGGTGAAGATCTGCTCATCCTTCAAACCGAGATCGCGAGCCAGCCGCAGCTCGGCAAGCTCCTCCGCGGAGCGCAACCGTTTAACGGCCTTGAAGCCAATAATATCATCCCTGTCCGGATCGGTGATTGTAAAGCCCTGCGCGGCGAGATCTGCTCTTTTCTCTTTAAAAAAGCTTTCCAGCTCCGCTTTCTGCTCCGGTTTCAAGAGCAGCAACATCTCCGGCGCACTCAGGTTGATCTCCAGATCGGCACTTCTGTTCGGATTGATCGTCAGGTGCATCTTGAACTCCAAACATCCGCTCAGGACAAGCGGTACTGCCGCTATTACCAGCAACAAGATGATCTTTTTTATCCTTGACATCCGCTTCTACCCCTTTAACGAAATTGATCGAGCGAACAGCTGGAAACCGGCCCCCGCAACTGCCATGACAGATCGAGCAATACCGGTAAACATTCCGGGAGCAGGCGGCATACATTACCGGCCGCCTCATCGTTTCTTTGTTTTTTTCTTGCGGCGGACCGGAATCTTCCTCCCGGGAACTGTTCTCACCAGATAGATCAGCAGCGCCGTCGAAAACAGGCAGAGCGCCAGACTGAACAGCTGGGCCAGGGAGAGGCCCAACCAGACTGGTGAGCTGTCTGCTTCCCGGAAGAATTCGGTGGTAAAGCGAAGCAGGCCGTACAGGGAGCCCAGCGCAACCAGGTTGAACCCATCGAAAGGGCGCCTTGAATGCACCGCCTTCAGAAATATAAAAATGAGCAGCGCCCCGTAGGAGGCATATAGCTGCACCGGATGGCGGTACAGATTGTCCACCCGGGGGATCACCACCGCCCAGCAGACCCCGCTGACCTTGCCGTAGCAGCAGCCGCTCAGCAGGCAACCGATCCGGGTAATGGCATAGCCCAGGATCAGGTAGGGCGAGAGCAGGTCCGCTATTTTCACGAAACTCTGTTTTCGCAAGCGGCTCCACAGATAAACTGCCAGGGCTCCGCCCAGAAATGCTCCGTAGAAGGAGAGTCCGGTCAGATGCAGCAGGTAGATCCTTTCGGGATGAATACTGTAAAATTCCCGGTTGAGAAATACGTAAAGCAGTCTGGCTCCGATCAGCCCGGTCACCGCGGTAACCAGGGAACATTCGATGATCAGCCAGGGATTCAACCCTTCCCGCCTCGCCTGCAGAGCTGACGCTGCCACCCCGATAATTATAGCCAGGATCAGCATCGTTGAATAACCGTAAAAGCTGATCGGGCCGACCTTGAACAGGGTGGAGCGCATGGGACCCTCTCCTTAGAAAATCGGATGGGATTGGTTTTGCATTTTTCAAACGTAACCCGGATTCTATATCCACAGGGGAGCCGTCCCGAAGGGCAGCTCCCCTGCAGCAGCGCAGCAGGCTGCTTGAATTTCAATTACATTTTCGGTGCGCCGTGACCGGCGGGTTGCCTGACCCCAGCATCTTCCAGTATGGTTACTCTGTCCGGCAATCTAGAAACGGCTGGCCTCCTTGATCTGCTCCGCGGGAGCCGGAGCAGCTTGCTGCTCCCCGGTGCTCCAGGCATAGTAGCTGCCACCGCCGAGGGCCAGAGAGAGACCTCCCCAGAGGATCATATCGTAGTAGCCCGTGTAGATCCCGAAGATGATCCCCAACAGTCCGCCGGCCAGGTAGATAAAAACCGAAATAAGCGGTCTGGGGAGGACAAAGGCTGCCCCCACGGCAAACAGGAGCGCCACGAGACGTCCCACCAGGCCGCCCCAGGCCAGCATCTGATCATCAAACATATTCCCCCCTATCCCGACCAGCCACGACTGAACAAACACGATAATCATCAAGATTATACTGAGTATCAGGACCGCTTTTCTCATTTCCGGACCTCCTTATTCAACAAGCGTTATATAAATTTCCAGAGAGCTTGAGTGAAAAATCGGGGCACCACCTGTTTGTAAAGGTGCTGCAGCTCGGTACTAACACCATAGGTCAGCTCGTAGAAGGAATCGACCAGATAACCAACAAAATCCTCATTCTCCACAAACCGGGCCAGCGATTCAAAGAACAGGGCAGCCGGGGTTCCCTCCAGGGCATCAATGGCTCCGAGCACAACATCGTAGGAAAAATCGGTCAGCCGCTCATCCTCCACAAAATCGGCCACCAGGCCGAGAAGCATCTTTGCGATGCTCTGCCCGATCAACCCGGCCCGCTCCTCATCCTGGATGAACTCGATGATCGTCCCCACCGGCATACCCGAAGTGGCATCGCCCACTGCTGCGATGATCCGCTGATCGGATCGGATCATCCCGGCCATTTCACCTGGAGAGATCCGGGGGAGCGCCCTGACCAGCTCTTTGAGAATGCTGCGGTCGTCCCGGATCAGCCTGGAAGCATCGGCAAAGGGCAGTTCATCAAAAAGATCTGCCGAGAGCTTCTCGATCACCCCGGCCAGTTCGTCGATACTACCTTCATCCAGGACCGTATCGAGCAGCTCCTGCAGGGGCAGGCAGGCGAAGAGCCTCTCGATGAGCTCTTTCGCCAGCCTCTTCAGCTCGCCCTCGTTTGCCCTTAGCTCTGCCGCGGCGCTGTCCAGAGGCAGCCCCCGGATAACCTTCACCAGCTCTTCAGAGATCTCGCTCTCGTTTTCCCCCAGAAAACCCCTGACAATCTTCTCCAGATCCTTATTCATGGCAACAGCAAGCTCTCCGGCATTGTTATCAAATAGATCTACCACCACGCCGACGACATCTTCCACCCAGGCGCGGTAGGTCCGGGGCACCGGATCCACGGGGGTTTGTGAATAGGGGGGATCGACTGTATCCCCAAGGAGCCAGGTAAAGGCGGCCAGTTTGGCCATCTGCGGCGGCACCGTGGCTACCGCATCGGCAATTTTTTTCTGGATCTCTGCGTCGGCTATTACCATAACCGTCCTGTCTGCCGGCGTGGCCTCCGCCGCCGCTTCCCTTCCCCGATCGATCACTTCGGTCATCGCTCCCTGAAAATACTTCTGCGCCACGGCCCCGTCTGCCTTGAAAAAATCCTGGACCAGACCGCCGGCCAATGTCTTGATCGCATTCTCTTTTGCCTTGACCTGCCTTGCCACCGACTCGAAACCGACTTCAAGCAGATGCCCCGACAGCTCAAAGCCCATCGAGGCGGCTGCCTGATACAGCCCCGGCCGAAGCATCCGCTCAGTGATCCCGGCCAGGCAGCTGTTCAGCCGCGGGTCCTCCAGCAAGTTTGCCGGAAGCCCTACGCCATAGTCGGCAAATATCAGAACCATCTCTTCGGCCAGAAGAAGCATCTCGCCATTGTTCTGGTCGATAAAACTGGCCATCTCCGAAACTGCCCCGGTCACAACAGGAGTGAAACCCTTGAGCAGCCCCGGAATCCGCTTATCCCCCAGCAGGGAGGCAACGGTATCGCTCCCCGTATCATAGATCAGACCGGTTCCCGTCAGAAGAAGATCGTTCATCATCCGCTCCAGCGACCTGTCTTCCAGAAGGGTGGCGATGGAATCCCGGATAAAATAGTGCAGATCCTGATAGGTGATCAGATCGGCGATGGTCCCGGCGATCGCCTCGATATCCCCGGCCAGCCGTTCATCGAGCAGAAAATCGGCAATGATCTCCCCCACAGCGGCGATCAGCCGGGGGTCCCGGATGATCTCGGCAACGAATTCCTTGTTGTCCTGAATGCCGCCGGGAAGACCCTCAGCGGTGATGAGCTCCTCGATGATGGCATCGATGATCTCGGCGAGGCGGGGATCCCTCAAGACCGTCTGGCTGAACTGCTCCAGCGAGGCCAGGACGGCAGAGAGATCTTTTTCCGGAAGCACCCGGCCGTCGGCCTGCTCCCCCCGGATGAAATCCCCCGCCGAGGCAAAGATGGTTCCCACAGTGGCGCGCAGTCCCAGGGTCTGCTCCGGTTGACCCGCCAGCTGTGCTCCTGCCGTGCCTGACCAGATCGGCCCCAGTGCCAGCAGCAGTGCCAGCAGGGAGAGCAGCCCGATCTTGCCCAGGTGGGCGTATCGTTTGAACAGGGTGGCTACCCTTTCGGGAAAAAGCCCGCACTTACTTTTCCGCATCATGCTACCTCCTTCGTCCAAAGAACTCCGCTGCGGCGATCAAGTCCGGCCGGACCAGGCAGCGCGGGGGCCAGGGCCCTCTCCGGGCCGTCACCGGGCCTGCCGAAGAGAAAACGGATCAACTTCTTCGCCTTCTTGAATTGCTCCCCGATAAAATCGAAGACCATTTTGCCCAGATGATCGATCAGGTCACCGTTATTGACAAACTTCTCGGAAACATTGAAAACACCCTCTGCCAGGGAGTAATTGGCCTCCTGCACCTTCTCCCTGGCCAGATCGCTTTCCAGCCGGATCAGATCCGGATCGGTCAGCAGCTCGGTCATGAATCTGGCTTTGACATCCTCGACCATGTAGGTGGTCCGGTAGAGACGCTCCTTGACTGTCAGGAAGTTGGTCACCCGGCTGGCCGGAAAAGTTTGCGCCCGCCGCAGGAGCGCCCGGGGCAGCTCCCGATCGATCTTCAACAGCGGCTGCAGCGGGGCCAGATCGATATCGATGCCGGTATCATCGAGGAGCCCTTCCAGGGCCCGGTTATCCTTCAGGTAGGCAGCGCCCTCCTCCAGGGGCAGCGCGGCAAAGGCCTCCTTGATCAGCCCCTCGATCTCGACATTGTTGTTCAACACCTTGGTCATGCTGTTGTACGGTTCTTCGAGCAATTTGAAACAGCTGCCGATGATCCCGGGCAGGTTGGCGTCTTCTTTCAGAAACTGGGCCACGATCTGCAGCGGCTCCAGCGGCAGGCCCTCCCCATTCAGCAGGAAATCTTCAATCCACTGCCGCTCTCCGGAAAGATCACCGATAGTGCCGGCAACGGTACCCAGGATCAGGGCAGTTACCGGTTTGGCAATATTATCTCTCACCCGGTTTTCTGCCAGATAGACCTGAGGCAGGTAGCTCCGGAGATAACTCCCCGGGGTCGGGTAATCCGGATTGAAGGCTTTTCCCGGATCCATCCAGTTGAGCAGCTCCTGGGTGAACATGTAGAGCCCGTTGTTGCAACCCATCTCGAAGAAAAAGTAGTCAGCTTGAACAGATAAATTTAACATTTCGATCTTGACAGTCTGGGTCTCAAATTCAAACGGAGCAGGAAGATCTTCTTCCCCCTCAAACCCATGCAGTGGATAGTTACCGTTACTATCGGAGCCCAGAAATTGTTTAGGCTTGTAGAACTCGTTGTTGGATGGACAGCTGTATCCGCCCACGGCAATCATGCGGGAGGTATCGAGCAGCTCTTCCACGAAGGTGAGCAGCGCTTCATCTTCCAGCAGATCGCCCACCAGATCGCCCAGCAGGAGGGGAAGATCGTGGCCGGTCAGGATGGTGACCATGGCCTCTTCGACGGTAGACTTCAGCTCCGGGTCGCTAACAATATCACCGGCCAGCTTGAAAGCGCTGTCCATGATCCCCTCATCGGCCATCACTTTCCCGATCACCTTCTCGATCACATCGGCGAGCAGCTCTTCCATACGCTCATCGTCCAGGATCTCCGCCACCAGATCGAGTGCCGGCCGGGGGATCCCGGCCAGGATCTCATCCTTGGCCTTCCTGATCGCCTCATCATCGAGCAGACCTGCAGGGAGATTCCCCAGAGGCCTGGCCATCCCGTCAACCTCTTTGCGCAGCAGCGGCAGCTTCTCGTCGATAAATCCGGTGACCTTGCCCAGAATCTCTCCTGCATTGAGGGAGAAGCTTTCCAGGGAAAGATGGATCGGGGCAGACGGCAGCAGCTCCGCAAGGATCGCATTCAGATCGCGGGTCAGGGAATCGGGCTTGATCAGGGCGGGCAGCGTCTCCCCCTGGAGCCGGGGCAGGCCCGTGCCGACCAGTTCAAAGATCTTTTCGGCGCTGATCTGCGCATTGATCGATTTGAGCTGCTCTGCACCGGCGATCTCCGCAATAAAATGCTGCAGCACACCGAGCCGCTGCGGGGTGGCAAAATCCTCCACCGCCCTGTGCTCCACCAGAAAGCTGGAGATACTTTCATCGACAAAGCGGGCAGCCATGCTCCGGGTGAGGATCTCCCCGGCCAGCTGCCTGCCCTCGGCCGCATCATCGGCGAAACGCTCGTAGCTGATCCAATCGGCCGGTTCCCCCTCGAGCTCATCGCTGTAGCCGCGGGGGGTAAAGAGCAGAAATGAAGCCAGCGCTCTTTTGATAAAAGGTCCGGCAAAGGAACGCAGGCTGCCCAGCAGCCAGTCGCTGAATTTTTTACCGTAGTCGAGCAGATTTTCCACGACCGGCTCGGACTCGCCCGCCATCTTGGCGCGGAAATGTTCGATGCGCGTCTCGTCCCCGGCCACCTCCAGGAGCACCGCCAGGATCACCGTGAGCACGCCGCTTTCGTCGGTGACCTTATCCGGATCGATCCCCCCTAGGTCCAGGTAGAGCTGGCGCAACCGCTCCTCGGTGAGCAGAAGCTCCATCACCACAGCCACCCGGGGATCGTCCGGTTCCGGATTTTCCACCCCGTCGGCCAGACCGTTCAGCAGGGTCTCGGCGATGGTATAGCCCAGTTCATCGGAGTTATCCCGCACAAAGGGGACCACTTCTTCAAGGGGAAGGCTATCGATGAGGGCGGCCAGTTCGCCGATCAGCTTCCTGACCTCGTTCGTGTCGATCAGATCGGTCAACGCAGCAAAGGGCAGCTCCAGGGCAATATTGTCCAGAATCTCCTGAACCCCGCCGCCGTTCGCCTGATCAAGACCGAGATCGAGATCTAGATCCTCGAACAACCCAGTGAGCAACCCGAGCAGCACCTCCAGAAGAACATCGCCCTTCCCTTCCAGCAGTTCCGTCAGCTCACCGGAGTCGATCAGCACCTCCAGTTTCTCTGTGATGATCGCCTTCATCACCGGGGCAACCTCGTCAAGAAGGCCGCCCTCCCCGTCCAGAAGATCTTTCAAAAAGCTTTCCAGTTCATCCGTAAAACCTTCAAGATGCCCTTTCAGAATGCCTTCGAGATCCCCGGGCAGACTATCCTCAAGGTCTTCCACCGAGGCAGAAACCGCCTCCAGGATAGTGGCCAGGGACTTGGCATATTCACCATCATCTTCACCGTCTTCACCGGCAGTAAACTTCTCGAGAAGCGGCTCCAGATCGCCCCGCTCGATCTTCTTGCCGGCAACCCAGGCGGCCACCTCGGCCCAGTAGTTCAAAAAGGCGGCCACATGGTCTTCGACAGCTTCTTGATTGGTCACTTCACCCTGGATATCTTCCATACATCCCGAGGGGTCGCTCTCCTCCGGGAACGGCGCGTATTCGCTGTAATGGTCCATGATCGATTCGAATTCCGCCCCGATGGCGGTGAGCACACCGTCATCGCCGAGAAGACCTTCCTTGAGATCGCCGAGGAGCCCCTCATCCCCTCCGGAAACCCCGAGCAGAACTTTAAAAAGTTCTGGATACGCCCCTTTATAGGGCTTGCCCTCTTCTGGAATCCCGCCAATATCGGTCAGCTCATCCAGCAAGGGCTTCACCAGATCGATCAGCGTATCCTGATCGAGAATATAGTCGGTGATCTGCCCGGCGATGCGGGCGATCACCCCGGAATCTTCGTCTTCATCCGGATCTTCGGGCCCCAGAAGAAGCGCCTTCAGATCGGCCACGGCCTGTTCGAACCGGGTATCTGCATCCAGGTTATCACCCAGCCGGTCGACAAACCAGCCCCCGATATCCTCCCATTTATCCAGCCCCAGGGAAGCCTGCACCCTGTCAAGATAACCGGTCACTCTCCGATCATCCTTGACCCCCTCGGCGAAATCCATGACGGGCTGTTCAAAGATCTCGATCAGCTTTTCGGCAAAACCGGTGATCGCCTCGATCAGCTCGCCCTCCCCGACATTCTCGATAAACCGATCGAGATGCGCCATAACGTAATAGACGATCTCGAAGACAAACTCATTGATCCGATCATCTTCCAGCAGGGAGACAACCACCTTCTGCAGGTACGAGACGATGGACGGATCCTGCAGCAGGGCGGCCAGGTCAAAGGTGATCTGCTCCACGAATTGCAAGAAATCATCTTCCCGGAGATGCTGGGCGATGACACTGCCCAGGATCTCGGTCAGCCGATCGTCGCGCAGCGTCCCTACTACCAGGGCCTCCAGATCATAATTCGCGATCCGCTCATCAGCCATGATCTCGTCGAGGACCTCCCCGAGAACCTCCCTGAGCCTTTCATCCTCCAGCAGCAGCTTAAGGTATTCCTCGACAGTACCCAGCAGGGGCCCCAAGATGCTCTCTTTATTCTCCTCCGACGGTCCGGCAAAAGTCTGACTGTTAGGGTCAAACATGGTGCCGAGCAGTGAAGCTGATTGCCGGAAAGGGCTTTTCGAAGCCGCTGCGCCAGCAGCAGCGCCGCCGCCGGCAGATGCTGCAACTGTCCCGGCCATACCGGCAACGGGATTCAGCAAAAGCGCCAGCGCCAGCACCGTTACCAGGATGTACTTTCCGCTTTTCAGTCTCATCCAGCTACCCCCTTATCAAGCCTCAAGAAATATTTTTTACCTGAACAACCTGTTTCACGGTCAGCATCCGGCGCGGTCCCTGACCGGATCATCCCCGGAGAGCGGGCGTCCTATTTCTTTCAAGCGTGATTGCCTGCATTCGCCTCGGCCAGAACTGATCGCCGATCCTGTCACACAAACTTCCCTAAACGCGTCCTTTTCTGAAAATCAGGAAGTACCAACCGCAGAAGAGGAGCCCTCCGTAGAGCGCCGCCAGCCCGGCAGCAGCAGCCAGATAACTCAGCCCGCCGAACACCGGAAAGTTCATGAAGAAAAATAACGGTAGCGCGACGATAAAGCTCAGCCCCCCGGCATAGGCCAGGTCACGGATAAACGGGTCCTCCAGATCCGGATCCAGCACCCTGATCAGGGCGATGGAAGAAGAGATCGTCCCCGTTAAGAATCCGAACAGGGCAGCCTCCCTGCCGATATTTCTTTCCCGACATACCCTTCCCAACACCAGATTAACGCCAAGCAGGGTCAACCCCGCACCGCCCAGAGAGAGAAGGAGAGTCTCCCACAGATTGGCCAGGGTGATCACCAACGGTATGGCAGCGATCGCCGCAACGATCATGAAGTCGACCGCTACGCCGAGAAGGCGGTCCAGAATATCGCGGTTGATCAGATAATCGATCTTGAGCAAACGCAGCACCCGCCTTATCGCCAGGCCGATCAACAGGGCAAAGATATAGTTAAAATTAAACAGCGTCTCCGTTACGATGACCATCCCGGCGCTGAAGTTATGGACCATCACCAGGGCAAGCACCTTCAACAGGCCGTACAGCACCAGAACGGCAAAGCCGATCACCGCCAGATGCACCGAAAATGTTTCCACTGCCTGACCGTGTGTGGTCAGCAGGCCGGCGATCTTTTTATCTTCGCCGGAATCGGTGATGCCGCTCTGAACCGAAACGCTCCCTTCGCCCGAAATCGTGGGGATAAAACCCCATTTTTTAGCCCCGATGATATAGCCCAGGCCGAAAAGATAGGCCACCAGAAAACCAAAAGAGCTAAAGGCAAAGGCGATACTCCGTCCCCCGGTAAAACCGAGCTGCTGCTCCAGATAGCCCCCAAAATAGCCGGCGATGGCCGGGTCAAAACCCTGCCCCAGCATCAGCATCGAGCCAAAACCGCGGAACAACCCCGGGTTGATCAACAATACGACAAAGAAGGTAAACACTATTCCAACAACCAGTTGAAAAGAGAGTAGGATCGTGATCACAGCAGTTGTTTTCAGAATCCCCTTCTTTTTGCCCTGCTCAGCCGGCCACCCCCTCAGACCGATGATGATGAAGATCACGGTGATCAGGTTAAAGACTACAAAATCAGCATCTTCCCCCGCTGGTGCGCCCACCAGACCCAGAAACCCCGGCCCGATTACAAGCAGGATGAACCCGGCGATGATTGAACCTGGAATGAGATACCTCTGAAATATTTTGAACTGGCTGCGAATAAACACCCCTACAAGCAAGGCCATGCTCAGATAACCGAAAAGCATGATCGAGCCGGCGCTGATCTCACCCAATCCGTTTCCCCCTGTTCAGGCCGTCCCGGAGCCGCCCAATCTATCCCCTGGGTGCCATCCGGGAATTGCAGCGACATTCGTAGGATTAACTTTTCAGTATTTTCTTGCTATAGTAAACATTATACTTTAATTGCGCTGCGGCTTCAACCGGAATTTTAAATTATTGTGTTCAATCCGTGATAATGTCACCTTGTTAATTACTTTGATAAAATGTCACCTGGGAATTTTAAATTTTCCCGGTTCCAATCTGTTCTATCTCTCCGCCGGCAACTGTCGGACAGCGTCGGTCATCCTGAAGAGGATCTAGCCGAACTCCCGGGCAGGCCTACCCCTGAATGATCCTGTACCATTGCGTTCTACATATACTTCACAAATCCTTCAATATTGAAGATGGTTTATAGTCTGAAGTTACAGCAGCATGATCCGGTTAAGAAGCAACCTGACAGGAATATACGGGCGACCCCGGCATCATTTAGAAAAAGTTTAATAAACACTCAAGAAGGAATTATCCAAATAAGTAGAGAACTATAATAATACGCTGTAAATTACAGGATTGGGTTTTAACTATCGTGTTTTTGTATTACTATCCAATGAACATCGTGAATATCACAATAATAAATCCATGCGAAAATAAGGAGGTTCAAGGTATGCTAAAAGAGTGTGTTATTGTCGACGGAGTGAGGACCCCCAACGGCAGGGCCCATGCCGAGAAAGGCTGGTTCAGAAAGCGCACCCCTGACGAACTGTTAACCGCAGTCTATGATGCCCTTTTCGAACGGAACAAGGCGGTCAATCCGGAAGAGGTGGAAGCTGTTTTTATCGGTTGCGCCAATCAGATCGGCATGCAGAATGATATCGGCAGACTGGCCTGGCTGGCCGGCGGTTACCCTGAAGATATCCCGACCAACACGATCAACCAGCAGTGCCCCTCGGGAATGTCCGCCATCGAGCACGCCGCCCGGGCGATCAGGTGCGGTGAGGGCGAAATCTTCGTCGCCGGCGGGGTTGAAGATATGCTCAACGTGAAGATGGGTATGGGCATGGAACCCCCGATGCGGCTTTACGAAAGGTACAATCCCATGGAGCTGCCGATGGGGCCGACAGCGGAAAAAGTAGCGGAAAAATGGAACGTCAGCGTTGAAGATATGATCGAGGTGGCCTACTACAGCCACAAGAACGCCGCGGCAGCCCGCGACGCCGGTAAATTTGCCCATGAAATCGTCCCCGTGGAGGGGCACACCGAGGAAGGGGAAAAATTCATGGTTGACCGCGATCAATGGATCCGGGACAACATTTCCCGTGAACAGATGGCCGGGATGCCCACCCCCTTCAAGGAAAACGGAGTCATCACCGCCGCATTTTCCTCTCCCCTGACCCAGGGAGCCTGCGCCCTGCTGCTGATGGAACGCGGCAAAGCTGATGAGCTGGGCTTGAGCTATCACCTGCGCTACCGGGCCGGGGTCATGGCCGGTTGCGATCCCACCGTTATGGGGATCGGCCCGCTCAACGCTGTGAGCAAGCTGTTCAAGAGATACAACCTCACCGCCGACGATATCGATGTGGTCGAGCTCAACGAAGCTTTTGCCAGTCAGGCTCTGGCCTGTCTGCGGGAACTGGGCCTGGAGGAAAATGCACCGTTCAAGAAAACCAACCTGTGGGGCGGGGCCCTCGCTCTGGGTCATCCCCTCGGCGAATCGGGCGCCCGCATCGTCATCACCCTGAACAACGTCATGAAATACGAGCGCCCCGAAGCAAAATTGGGCCTGGCTTCCCTCTGCGGCGGTTTCGGCAACGGCAACGCCACCCTCTGGGAAAAGGTATAGCTCACCCACAGTCCAGGCACTCCACCGAAGAAAAGGTATGGGGCAAGCGCAATTTTTCAAGCTTGTCCCTTTTTTTGTCCACGATCTCCCTTCCGCCAGCAGCGATAAACCGGTGCGGCCCGGAAGCGGCAGCTGCTTCAGCACGAATCAGGGCAGGATTTAACCACGCCCGGGTGGAAGGATCATCAAACTTCGGGGGGGGGATCATCATTGAAACCTTTTTTGAAATGGGCCGGCGGCAAGTACCGGATCGTCGATCGGATCAGGGCACAGCTGCCACCGGGAGACAGGCTGGTGGAGCCGTTCGTCGGATCGGGCGCCGTATTCCTCAATATTGACTTTCCTGCGTACCTGCTCAGCGACAGCAATGCCGACCTGATCAACCTGTACCGGGTTCTGCAGGAAGAGGGCACCGATTTTGTGGAATACTGCCGGGAATATTTCACTCCGGCAGCAAATCGCGAGGAGGAATACTACCATCTGCGCGATCTGTTCAACCGCACCAAAGGGCGGCATCAGAAAGCAGCTCTCTTTCTGTACCTGAACCGCCACTGCTACAACGGTCTTTGCCGTTACAATTCCTCGGGAGAATTCAACACCCCTTTTGGAAGATACAGGAAGCCATATTTCCCGAAAAAGGAGATGCTCTCCTTCGCCCGGAAAGCCCGCCGCGCCGTTTTCGTCTGCTGTGATTTCCGCAAGCTGATGACCGGTCTGATCCCCGGGGATGTGGTCTACGGCGACCCCCCCTATGTTCCCCTTTCCGCCACGGCCGGCTTTACCGAGTACAGCCGCGGCGGTTTTGGCCTTGAAGAACAGAAAAAACTGGCCGGGCTGGCCGTCAGGCTGGCCGGAGAGGGCATCCCGGTGCTGCTTTCCAACCACGACACCGCCTTTACCCGGCAGCTTTACCGCGATGCCCGGCTGACCTCGTTCGAGGTCCAGCGGTTTATCAGCGCCCGGGGAGAAAACCGGAACAAGGCTTCCGAGATCCTGGCCCTGTTCCGCGGAGCCGGGGGGCAATCGAGGTGAGAAGGGGACCCTTCAGGAAAACACCGGCTGTTTTCCATCGGCTGTGAAGATACAATTTCACGACGGCCGGAGCTGCTGCTCCAGGTGCTCCTTGATCAACCGAAGAAAAGGCTCACCGAACCTTTCCATTTTTACCTGGCCGATCCCCTTTACCTGCAGCAGGGACTCCCGATCCCGGGGCAGCCGCTCGGTCAATTCACGCAAGGTGCTGTCGGAAAAGATAATGTAGGGCGGCACCCCCTCCCGTGAGGCGATCTCCTTGCGCAGCCGGCGCATCCTTTCGAAAAGCCTGTCGGGAGCGGGAGCCGCTTTTTTCTTGCGCCGTCGCTGCCACACCTTTTCTCCATCCCTCAGGGGAGCGGCCGCTTTTGGCCCCAACCGGATCACCGGATAGTCGCCCCCGGTGAACGCCAGATAACCCTCGGCGGCAAGCAGGTTGATCAGTTCCTTGATCTGCGGCAGCGGATAATCCCTCATCAGGCCGTAGGTGGAAAGACCGTCAAGATGCAGCCGAAGGACCCGCTTGCTCCGGGATCCCTTCAAAATATCGGCAATCATACCGACACCGTAGCGCTCCCTGACCCGAACCACGCAGGAAAGGATCATCTGTGCCTCCAGGGTGATCTCGACAAGTTCGCTGTCATCGCTGCAGTTACCGCAATTACCGCACTGCTGCGGCACCCCCTGCTCTCCAAAATAGAGGCGGATAAATCTGCGCAGGCAGCCGGAAGTATGACAGTAATCGGTGATCAGCTGAAGCTTCCGGTATTCGTTGGCTCTCCTTCGGGGTGCATAGACCGTCTCGCCGATCATATATTTCTGCAAGAGGGGATCGCGGGCGCCGAAGAGCAGCAGACATTCGCCGGGTTCGCCGTCGCGGCCGGCCCGTCCCGCCTCCTGGTAGTACGCTTCGATATTTTTCGGCATATTGTAATGAAGGACATAGCGAACATTGGACTTGTCTATACCCATGCCAAAAGCATTGGTGGCCACCATCACTGTAACCCGGTCATGGATAAAATCCTCCTGGCTCTGTTTCCGCTCCCGCGCATTCATCCCGGCATGATATTTTGCACAGGGGCAGCCCTTTTCCCGCAGGAGCTCAAAGATCGAATCCACCTCACGGCGGGTGGCGGCATAGACGATGCCGGGCTGGTCCCTCTTTTCCCGAAGATAGTCAAGCAGATACTTTTTTTTATTCACCCCGCGGGCCACCGCAAAATGAAGATTCTGGCGATCAAAACCGCTGACAAAAATATGGGGCTCCCGAAAGTCAAGGAATCTAACGATATCCTGACGGATCTCCGGGGTGGCCGTAGCGGTGAACGCACCGAGAACGGGCCTCCGGGGCAGATTGCGAATAAATTCGGCAATCTTCCGGTAGCTCGGTCTGAAATCATGACCCCACTGGGAGATACAATGGGCTTCATCCACCGCCACAAAGGAGGGCTCCACCGCCCGGGCCATCTCCAGAAAATCTTGCATCTCCAGGCGTTCCGGGGCGACATAGAGCAGCTTGAACCTGCCCTTGCCGGCCTGCTCGACTCTCCGGGCAACCTCTGCTCCGGGGAGGGAGCTGTTGATGAAAGCCGCCGGGATTCCGGCGGTGCTCATCCCGTCGACCTGATCCTTCATCAGTGCAATCAGCGGCGAGACCACCAGGGTCACCCCGCCGAAGATAAGCGAGGGCAGCTGATAGCAGAGCGATTTCCCGGCCCCCGTTGGCATGATCGCCAGCGTATCGCCGCCTTCCAGAAGGCTGCCGATAATTTCGGCCTGCCCTTCCTTGAAAGATGTATAACCGAAATATTTCTGAAGCAATTGCTGCGCCTGAACAAGCATCCGTACGCCTCCATTGAAGATCATCCTGCTCGATTTGAGGGTTGAGTTCTATTACGGGCTCGTAAAATCTTCGCCGAAACAGCCCTCTGTTCCTTTTCAAAGCGGCTTTTCCTGGCCAGACCGGCCTGCTGCAGTTCATCATTGACAATTCACCGGCAATCTTGCTATCATTTTTTTGAAAAGATAGGCAGATCCTGAAGGGGTGAATCAAACTTGACCGAGATCGAGCAAATTCTTGCAGAGTTGAGCCTGGAGGAAAAAGCGGCCCTCTGCTCGGGCATCAGCAACTGGGAGACCACGCCGCTCAAAAGACACTCGATCCCCGCCATCTGGATGGCTGACGGTCCGCACGGCCTGCGCAAGGAAAAGGAGGGAGCAGGGCTGTTCAAAGAAAGTTTTCCGGCCACCTGCTTTCCTCCGGCAGTCACACTGGGCTCCACCTGGAATCGTGGCCTTCTTGCCGAGATCGGCCGGGCCATTGCCGAAGAGTGTCTCGAGCAAGGGGTCGCCACACTCCTCGGCCCGGGAATCAATATCAAGAGAACGCCCCTGTGCGGGCGAAACTTTGAATATTTCAGCGAAGATCCCTACCTGACCGGAGAGCTGGCCGCCGCCTTCATCGAAGGTGTGCAGAAAAAAGGGGTCGCCACCTCGCTCAAACATTTTGCGGTCAATTCCCAGGAGCACCGCCGCCTGACGATCAGCTCCGAGATCGATGAGCGGGCCTTGCGGGAGATCTACCTGAAAGCATTCGAGATCGCCGTGAAAAAGGCCCGCCCCGCAACGGTCATGTGCAGCTACAACCTGATCAATGGGATCCATGCCAGCGACAGCAAGATGCTGCTCTGGGATATTTTGCGGAAAGAATGGGGTTTCGAGGGGATCGTTATCTCGGACTGGGGCGCGGTGAACGACCGCGTCAAGGGGCTTCGGGCCGGGCTCGACCTGGAGATGCCCTCTTCCGACGGTATCCTCGACCGGCAGATCGTGGCTGCCGTTGAAGCAAACAGGCTGGAGAGCGAATACCTGGACCGCGCCGTCGGAAGAATCCTGCGCCATATCTTCAGGTATGCCGAAACCCGGAAGCGGTCGGGCGCCTGCAAGGCCCCTTACGAGCAGCATCATACCCTGGCCCGCCGGGCGGCGGCGGAGGGCGCCGTCCTGCTGAAAAACAGCGAGCAGCTTCTGCCGCTGAGCCCGGAGACGGAGCTCGCCGTCATCGGCCGGCTGGCGATGGAACCGCGTTACCAGGGCAGCGGCAGCAGCCGGGTCAATCCGAAAAACCTGGTCAGCTTCTGCCGGTGCCTCGACGAGCAGGGGCTGAACTACAGCTATGCTCCCGGCTACACCCTGAAGGGAGACGGCTACTCCGAAAAGGAGATCGCCGCCGCCGTGGAGCTTGCCCGGGGGAAAAGCAGGATCCTCGTCTTCGCCGGCCTCACCGATGAAGATGAATCGGAGGGCTTTGACCGCGCCCACCTGGAGATGCCCCGGGGACATAACGAACTGATCGCCGCCCTGGCCGAGGTATCGGAGCAGCTGATCGTTGTACTCAGCTGCGGCGCCCCCGTGGTGATGCCCTGGCTGGACCGGGTCGGTGCTCTTCTCAACCTGTCCCTGGGAGGAGAAGCCGGCGGCGAGGCGGCGGCCGATCTCATCTTCGGCCGGGTGAACCCCTCGGGAAAGCTGGCCGAGACCTTTCCCCGTCGCCTGGAGGACTGCCTGGCGGCAAGATATTTCGGGATGGGCCCCAAAAGGGTGCAGTACCGGGAAAGTATCTTTGTCGGGTACCGCTACTACGACAGTGCCCAAAAAGAGGTCCTCTTTCCCTTCGGCCATGGACTTTCCTATACCACCTTCACCTACTCCAACCTGAAACTGAGTGCCGAAACGATCGGCCCGGACGATACCCTGACCGTCAGCTTCGAGATCAAAAACAGCGGTGACCGCGACGGCGCCGCTGTAGCCCAGCTCTATCTCCGGGACCCCGCAGCGACTCATTTTGTCCCTGAAAAAGAGCTGAAGGGCTTTGAAAAGGTGTTTCTCGAAAAAGGCCGCTCGGCCGCCGTTACCCTGGAGCTGACGGGTGAGGCTTTCTCTTTTTACAACAGCGCCGCGGGAGACTGGTGCGTGGAAAGCGGCGACTTCGAGATCCTGGTGGGCCCGTCCTCCCGGGAGATCATCCTGCGGGCTACCGTCAGGATGGAGGCACCACCGGTTGAAATAACCGATTACAGACAGAGAGCCCCTGTTTACCATGCCCTGGCCGGGGCTGGGGAGATCCCCCTGGAACATTTTGAAGCACTCCTGGGCAGAAAAATGGAACCGGAGGCTGCCCCCGGTAAGGGAGAGCTCGATCTCAACAGCACCATCGGCGATCTGGGGGTGAGCGCTTTCGGCAGATTTTTCAAGGGAGCTGTCTCCCGGTTCGCCCCGGCGGTGCTGCCCAAAAGCGCTCCTGAATTTGAAAAGAATATGGTTCGCCGTGGTGCCCTCTCCCTGCCTGTTCGCAACATCTATGCCCTGACCAACGGCGCGATCCCCTACAGGGCCGTTCTGGGCCTTCTTGATGCCTTCAACGGAAAAACGCTCCGGGGGCTTTGCCGCTTTATCAGGGCCATGCTCACCCGAAGACCGCCCGGGAAAAAAGATACCTACAGCTGACCGGCAGATCTACCGTGGGGCGGGAACAGGCGCCCGACCGGATGCCGGCAAGGCGCAGCGAGGATAAGGGGAACATCTACTTTTTTACCGGATTGACGGGATATTGGTTAAGCGCTAAAATATTAACTGTTTAACCGATCATTCAGATCCCGTCCAGCAAGCGGCGCGGGATTTTGAACTGGCCCGGGGAGCTTTCAAATGAACACTGAATTGAAGGATAGTCTTGTTCGCTCGATTTTTCGCTTCAAGAAGGTGGGGTTCCACTTTCCCCCGGGAACCGATCTGCGGCTGGGGGAACTTTATGTGATGCGGCTGATCGCCGAAAACGC
>LSQX01090421.1_pt1 | contig 18418 bp, 17 predicted proteins | sample 654561 | NCBI WGS metagenome assembly LSQX01 (sample SAMN04489861, study PRJNA283612) | anaerobic digester metagenome | isolation source: 4 biogas reactors fed with cattle manure at either 37C or 55C with and... | place: Denmark: Kongens Lyngby | collected 2014
CGATTTTCCCCAGGGTTTCGTAAAATATTTCGCGTTTTTAAGACGACGACGCGAACCCTCCTCGCTTACCCCTTCGTGAACGTAGATGAGCAACGAGGGCTTTTTCCGCTTATGATCTCTAATTCTCACATGATCTTCATCGGCCTCTATGTACAATGCCCGCACATACCGTTTCTCTTGCGGTGGCAACGATTTCACAGGAGTAAACTTTTTAACAGTCAACGCTACTGTTTGCCTGCTTACTTTCAGTTCAGGATTATAGCTACTTTCTTGCACCGTGGCCTCTTCGTACGACATTTTACTGGATGCTTCCAGAAAGGCAGCTTTGAGATTGGGCCCTACTCGTGCATGAGGGGTAATCCCTATTTGTGCGTCTACCAAGTACGCATACTGCTTACTTTCTTTATGCTGGTAATAGCTCCGTTCATAGGTCAGTTGACCAAAAGGGGTCAATATCGCTTTCTGGTCTCTTCTCCGTACGACTTTCCAGTCTCGTTTGCGCTCTTCGCTTTCGTGAATCTTTTCCTCAAGAGTCTCCAAAACCAGTTGCACTAGAGCGCAACCTATACCGTCGAGCTTTTTTTTCAATTGTGCCTCAAAGGTTAGATAGTCAATCTCGCCTTCGAAAATTTTCGATATTTCGTTCACTACCGAAAGGATTTTTTCTTCTACTAAACGAATTAGATCCATGAGGAACCTCAGCCTCCTTTGGGGGGTATTCATTCATCGCTGAATGTGAGGTTCCTCTTCTTTTTTCCATAAGTTATTTCCTGCTAAGACCTACAGTAATTTTACACTAACCCCACCCGACTGAGTCAAGTATTATCGGGTAATTTTTTTGCATATCCTTTTGTCCCGTGTTGAATAGCTGGGAACCTTCCACGAGGGGCAAGATAATTTGCCGGGATATTTTTGCCAATACGACCAGCGATTATCTCTTACCCTCGTCGCGTACGTGTCAAGAATTAATAAGGGTCAAGGACAGGCTGCCGCCGGGCTTCGCCCGTCCTTGACCCAGAAGCCCTTTGCATGCAATCAGCGAAAACTCAATAATCCGGCGCTTATCTCCTCGAAGTTGTAATCATTAACAGCTAAAAGCCTTTCCTGGCAAAAGGCGGGTATCCCATGGATTCCGGTAAACGCTCCACAGATACCACAGGCGATCGCCCCAATCGTGTCACAGTCCCCGCCGAGATTGGCCGCTAACAACCCGGCGCGAAACGGATCGCCGCCGGCCAGTTTAACCAGGGCCAGTGCTGTTGGTATACTTTCGGCCGTTTCAACTCCTGTTCCGATTAGGGTATAAAGCTTATCCAGGGCCTCTTCCGGCAGCACACTTTCCTCAACGATCCGCAAAGCCCAATACGTGCGGTCAATTACGGAAGCGCCAAAATAATCATGACCTCTTTCATTCCCGAGCCTCATCGCTTTTACCGCATTGTTTAAAACCTCCTCCAGGGAAGCGCCTTCCATAGCCGTAGAGACGGCTGCCGCTACAGCAGCAGCTCCAGAAATTGCGATATTTGTGTTATGTGTCGGAAGGCACGCCTGTTCCACGTTGTCCACCAGCGCCATCAAATTGCTGATCGGGCTGACAATCCCCACCGGTACAATCCGCATTGCCGCCCCATTGGTAGTACCTGTTTTCCCGCTTTCCGTAATGGGAACCCCGTCCTTAATTGAGGCCAATGCCTGTTTTGAGCTGGGTCCAAACATATTGGTCTCCAGGACGTTGCTTTCGGTTACCAATTCCAAGAGCTTGGCGGCAACCGTTTCCGCCCTTACGCAGCCATCATCGGCAAGAATCGCTTCGGCCACCTTGATTGTTTGTATCGTATCATCGGTCACCTGTCCGGCTTGCATCCCGCCGGCCACGAAGTGACCGGGAGGCCCGGGAAGAAACCCGGTAATCTCTCCGAAATAGGCTTTTACCTTTCGCCTTGACCATAACTGTGAAGGCATGCCCAGCGCATCCCCAAAAGCTACCCCTAACAATGCTCCGTATGCCCTCTTGCCCATATCCACGTTTATCTCTCCTCCTGTCTTTACAATCGTCCAATACCTTGAACTCGCAAGTAAATACCCATTACCACTACAGCCAGGCTAAGTATGATAAAAATATAATCTGTTCCGGCCATCCTAATCTCTTCAAGCGAGGTTTGCCGGGCGGCGGCGCCATAACCTCTATTCAACATCGCGACCGCCAAACGGTCCGACATGTAGAGTGATTGAACCAAGAGCGGAACCATAATCGGAATATATGCCTTTATTCTGTTGACGAGGCCTTTCTCATCGAAACTGGCCCCGCGGACCTTTTGGGCGTTAAAAACCATTTCTACCTTTTTTTGCATGGTAGGAACAAATCTAATCCCGGTAATGATTAGAAAAGAAATGTTTGCGGGCAAACGGGAGATTTTCATTAATTGCAAAAAATGATCCATGGGGGTGGAACAAGTCAAAATAGAAGAAAAAATCACCATACTAAAGATCCGCAATACTAATGTAATGCCATATAGGACGCCCCCGCTGCTCAACTCAAACCAACCTTTTTTATAAAAAACCACTTTAGCCGCTGGAATGGCAAAGTCCTCCGCCGGATAGGAAAAGGCTGTAATTAACAGAATAAGCAACAAGATCGGTGCAATCGGCTTTAAAATTGACGAAATCTTGTGTGTCGGCAGCCCCAGATAAAAAAGGAGGAAAATACCAAACAAAGCCAAGAAAAGATTATAAAGGGGATTGGTAAAAAAGAACAGCAAGACCATGAGGGCGGTAAAGGCCGCCAGTTTTGCCCGGACATCCAGGCGGTGAAGGAGCGTTTTCCCGGGATAATAATCAACAAACATCTATACTCCCTCCCTGTTTATTAAGGTTTTCACTACGGTCAGCAACTCCTCCACCCCAAGAATATCCTGCGGGACACCCCTCTCCGCCAACTGATGGGCAATTCTACTGCTCTGTGGCGGTCTGAGACGGGCTTCTCTCAATAATTCCGGTTTGGTAAATAATTGCCGTGGTGTCTCATCCGCAAGGATCTTCCCGTTATTTAAAACTACTACCCTGTCGCAATACTCGGCCACCAACCTCATATCGTGGGTAATAATCAAAATTGTATGCCCTTGCCTGTTAAGTTCACTGATTAATTCCATCATATTCCGTGTTCCCTGCCAATCCTGGCCGGTGGTTGGCTCATCGATGATGAGGACTTCCGGTTCTAAGATAAGAATCGAGGCTACCGCCAGCCGCTGCCGTTCCCCCCGGCCCAAATTCAACGGGTGGGTTGTCAGTGGTTTGTCAAGCTTGACGATGTCAAGAACCTTTCTGATCCTTTCATTACGCTCGGTTTCATCCAAACCTTGGTTTTTCAAGCCAAATTCTAATTCTTCTTGGATCGAAGATGAAAAAATCTGATGGTCCGGGTTCTGAAAAACATAACCTAAATGCCTTGCCAACTGAAGATGGGAAAACTCATCAAGCCTCTTCCCCCTAAAGGTCACTACTCCCGTATCTGCGGCTAAAAGCTTGGTTAAAATCTTACAAAAGGTGGTTTTTCCCGCCCCGTTCTGACCGACCAGCGCCAGAAAATCTCCCTGATTGATCTGAATATTAATCCCTTTTAACACTGGCTGTTGCTTGGTGTAGGAAAACGAAAGATCTTTGACTTCGATAATTACTCCCTCTTGCGCATTGTTCCTGGGTTCCAGGTCTTCCCTTTTGTTCTCCTTAACCGTCTGCACTGTTGAAGGGGAAGCCTCCGGGGGAAGAAGCCTCTTGAGAAGGGCAACCCCCTCTTCTTCAGTAACAGGAATTTCGTCTTTACTGATCAGTCGTTCTTCATAAAGACGCCAGCCCAATTCAGCCACTTCTGGGGGGCGCAGGTGATACTTGTTAAATAAAGGTACTTCCCGGAATACCTCTTTTGTCTCTCCGGAATAGACGATCCGGCCCCGGTCAAGGATGATCACCCGGTCAACCCGTGCCGCCATCTCTTCTGTTTCGTGTTCCACCAGGATAACAGTCATCCCCTGTTTCTTCAAAAGGTCCACTATTTGAAAGACTGCCTCTTTCCCCAAAGGATCCAAAGCGGCTGTCGGTTCATCCAAGACCAGGATCTCGGAGCCCATTGCCAGCACACCGGCAATTGCCAGCCTTTGCTTTTCCCCGCCGGAAAGGTTTTCGGTGGCCCTTTCCTCATAATCTTCCAAACCAACAAGTTTCAGTGCTTTCTTTACTCTCGCCAGAACCTCTTCTTTCGGGAGACCAAAATTGCACGGGCCAAAGGCTACGTCTTCTTTGACATTAACGCCGAAAATCTGTGTCTCCGGGTCGTCAAAGACAAAGCCGACCCGCCGCACCAGTGATTGAATCCGGTAAGCCTGGGTATCCAGACCTTGCACCAAAACCTTTCCGGAAATCTTTCCCTCAAAAAACTGGGGGATTAAACCGTTTAAAGTGCGCATGAAAGTGGTTTTCCCCGCACCGGTTACCCCCAGGACTCCTATGACTTCTCCTTTACCGACCTGCAAGTTGATATCTTCCAGGTTGGGCTCGGGTGACCGGTTATATTGAAAGGACAAGTTCTCCACTGTCAGCTCCATTATTCTTATAGCCTCCCAAGGAGAAGGTGAAGTCTCACCTTCTTTTAATATAATTCACCAATGAGCTTAATCGGTGCACTTATTGCTTCTTTTACCGTCTGTAGAACATCATTGTTCAGCAGTGAAAAGACAACGCTTGTCGCAGGCCCGCCTGAACGCAGAAGATCCAAATCCGTCTCTCCCAGTCGCAGTTGTAAACCGGCGGATTTTGCCAGTTCCCCGGCTTCATAAGCCACCCCTTTAGAACCCACCGGCAGAATGTCGTGCACACCGGGGATCTCTCTAAGCCGCCACAAATCCTGTAAGGAAATAAGCTCCGGGTCCTCCGGCTCAACCTGAAACTGCGGACCGCTTTTTGGGATCCCGGCCACGGCAACCAGATCTCCCTTTTGGGAACTCCCCACCGGTATTTGGTCATTCTTCACAATGGCCAAAACAGTAACACCGATCCCCGTTTGCACGGTGGGGATATTATCCTCCGTACTGCCGGTGAGCGGCAAATCGTGTACCCCCGCTTCAGCACAGGCCTTTCTGATCCCGGAAATGATCTCTTTGCCCGCCGGGTCCATCTCTACCGCCAGTGTATCAATTAATAACCACGGTCTCCCTTTAGCCGCCAGTATTTCCATCAAAGCCACCCGCGCCCCAAAATAACCTGTCAACCAGTTTTCCACCTTAACAAAATCATGTTCTTTATTGCCAATCCCGCCGTCCGAATCACAGGCGATCATTAAAGAAAACTCATGGCTAATTTTGAATAGTGTAAGGTCGCGTTTCTGCTCGACTACTTCTGCAAAGGCAAGTGTTCCATCATAAAAACCCTGTAAATAGTCCATTTTATTCATCCCTTCCATGGTTTTAAAAAAAGGGAGGACAAAAATAACAGGTTCCTATTTCTTCCTTGGTTACTTAGGCTTTTATGTTCTCCTGATCAATCAGATTACTTTTACTAACAATCTTATAAGCAGCGGCAGCAATTAACACATTAACCAAAGAGCCGACAAGCAACGGCGCCAACAATGAAACAAACAATCCTGCGCCGCCAAACGGTATGGTTGCAGCAGCAGAAAGCACCCCGTTGGCAAGAGTAGCGACGATTATACCGACGATTAAATTGATTTTTTTACTGCTTAACCAGAAAAGATAGGCCCAAGCCGCCATTTGCACACCGACAAAGAGATGCATTGGGATACCCATTGGAAAACCGGCGGTTAATGCTGTAAACAGGTGACCGATCCCGGCAACAATCATTCCTTCTACTGGTCCGAAAGCTACTGCAGTGAAGTAACCGGGCGCTGAATCAAGGGCAACGGTTCCTGTGGGACTGGGAATCTTGATCAAAGCGCCGACCCCGCTTAAGGCGATTAAAATCGCCACCCTGGCAATACGTTTTACCGTCCAAAATTCCTTTTTAACCTTTTGCAGTTCCTCCATTTTCCTACCTCCTTTGTAAATCGGTTTTAAAGATATATTTGTCCCCCCTCAAAACAGACCTCACATATTCAACGGGCGTTGTGTGGCTGTACGCAACCCTTCGCAAAACAAAACAGGCTTTTCCCTGTGGTACTTCCAGCAGGTCCGCTTCGTGTTGGCGCAAGGTTGTCGCTTCCAGGCTTTCCTTCCCGGAAGTCAGTTTTAAGCCATATTCCTCTTCAATGAGATAATATAGAGAAACATCATCAGTAAGCTTCTCCTCCAGTCCGGGAACCAACCTTGCGGGGATGAAAGATTTTTGCAGTAAAACCGGTTCCTGATTTAAGTAACCCAACCGCTGAAGATAGTAGACTTTCTCCCCGGTTCTCTTTATGTTTAAGTATTTGCAGACCGAATCGGGGGGCGTAACAATTTCGATCTTCAACAGTTTAAATTGGGCCTTTTTCCCGCTTAAAATGGCTTCATCATGAAAACTCCGCAACCAATTAACCTTACTGACAATTTTTTTCGGGGCTACAAAAATCCCTGTTCCACGCTTTTTAACCAACAGACCGTCGGCCACTAAGTGATCAACCGCATTACTGACAGTCCGCCGGTTAATCTGGAAATATTGGGCCATCTCCCTCTCAGATGGCAACCGGTCTCCTTCCTGTAAAACTCCAGTATCAATCAGGTCTTTTATCTTCTCCTGCAACTGGTAGTATAAAGGGATTGGCCCTTCCACTAATGTATTCTCCGGAAAAAGCTTCTTAAGCAACCCGCACACTCCTACTAATTGTATTACTTGTGTGCTGGTGTGTACCACCTTGTTAGTTTTATAATACAATATTATTAATAAGATGTCAACAAGAATTTATGTTAGGATAGTGTCAAGACACTGTAGGTTTTTTCAACCTCACATTCAGCAAACATGCACTAAATAACAGCATTGTGTTCAATAAGGTGTTTTAGAGCCACCCTGGTTAAGTTGTGACCACCCCGTAATACGGGAATATTATTGATGTTTTCTACTCCTAGCAGCTTTCTGTTGGTTAAACGCTTCAGTTTTTCCTGCACTGCTTCTTTTATCTCAACAGAAAACAGAAGCGATGCCTGCGTGGCCAAGTACTGTTTCCGGATCGATTCTCCATTTGCTACAGCCACCCGCATAGCCGCCATGTTCTCTGCCCCTTGTAAACTCCAGGCCATCGGGCGGTTGCTTAACCTGGCCGCCAGGATATGACTGACATGCCCTTCGGCGCTACAGCCAACCCCGGGATGCTTGACCCCATTTTCTATCCCGTCCCAGTTGCGTTCAATATACCTGCTAGCCTCAATAACCTGTTTTCGTCTTGGTTCCTCGTTAGCGCGCCATAATGCTTCATGAAGATAAGCCAGGACTGCCTGCTTGTTTAAAGATTTGATTCCCCGGTGAATTAGCACCTTTAGCACCTTTAGACCGGGTGCATGCACGGTAGCCGTTTGTATATACTTTTCTAAATGATACTTGTCTAAGATAAAAATGGTCTGCGCCGGCAGGTATTCCAGGCCGGCCCGGATCCAAGACGCCCCGTCCCCCAACAAATAGATTCTTTCCACCTTTGTAAGTTCATAGCGGGCTTCCAGGTAATCTAAAACCTCCCACCATAACCCCAGGGTTTCGTAAAATACTTCACGTTTTTAAGACGGCGACGCGAACCTTCCCCGATTACTCCTTCGTGAACATAGATGAGCAACGTAGGCTTTTTCCGCTTATGGTCCCTAATTCTTACGTGATCTTCATCGGCCTCTATGTACAATGCCCGCACATCCCGTTTCTCTTGTGGTGGCTGCGATTTTACAGGAGTGAACTTTTTAACGGCCAATGCCACTGTTTGCCTGCTCACCTTCAGTTCAGGGTTATTGCGACTTTCTTGTATCGTGGCCTCTTCGTAAGACATTTTGCTGGAGGCTTCCAGCAAAGCGGCTTTGAGATTGTGCCCTACCCGTGCATGCGGAGTTATCCCTATCTGTTCATCCACCAAGTACGCATATTTCTTGCTTTCTTTATGCTGGTAATAGCTCCGCTCATAGCTCAGTTGCCCAAAAATGGTCAATATCTCTTTCCGGTCCCTTCTCCGTACGACTTTCCATTCCCGTTTCCGCTCTTCGCTTTCGTAAATCCTTTCTTCAATAGTTTCTAAAACTAACTGCACTACAGTACGACCTATACCGTCGAGATTTTCTTTCAATTGAGCCTCAAAGGTTTGATAGTCAATCTCTCCTTCGAAAACTTTTGACATTCCTTCCACTACCGAAAGGATTTCCCTTCCTACTAAGCGAACTAGATCCATGAGGAACCTCAGCCTCCTTCTTTAGGGGGATTCATTCAATTGGCTGAATGTGAGGTTCCTCTTCTTTTTTTCATAAGTTATTTCCTGCAAAAGCCTACAGTAATTTTACACTAACACAGGTGTTCGTGGGGTGTTCGATGGCAGTTAAAATTGATAAAATGACCGCCGGGTCGTAAACCGTTCCCGGCGGTTTAGCTCTTAACTCCAGGTTTCAGCCAACTTTGATGCCTATCTGCTGCCTACTCCAAGACCTGGCCGGCTTAATCCCCCACCTGCTTCTGGATGGCAATTGTCGTTTTGTACGAGCCTAAGCCGAAGGCTTCATAGACGTACGGCTGAACCGTCAAGCCCTCGTCCGGAAGGGGCAGGGAACCTTTAAGCGGGAAGATATACCCGAATTCTTCCCCGACGAAGACCGGTTCTTTGCCCAGGCGTTTCCGGTAGAAATCCACAACCTTCTCAGGGGGATCATTACTGAAATAGACGTAAATATGAGATTCATCACCAAGAGACATCCCGGCGGTCAGCTCCGGGCTGAAGACTGCTCCCGGGTAAATGGGGACCCCCAGGAACTTCTCGGTGGGCGGGTTCTTCCGGAGTTGCTCGGTCTTGGCCGCGACGGCCAGATCCATCGCCCAATCCTCTTCCTCTTCAATTGCTTCCAGCGACGGGGAGACCAGCACTTCAATGCGGATCCGGGTCGACCGGTAATCCACCTTTTTTCTTGAGTCGAAACCTTCATCCTCAACATACACGACATACTGGGCCACGTCCCCGTTGGGCAAAGCGGCGTTCCATTCGAACGAGGCGCCGCTCAGCCACGAACCCTTTTCCCACTGCGGCCTTTTGGAAAAGGCCTCGGCGACCCATTCACCGTCATTGAGCAAGACGTCGTATTCATACTGGGTCTTAAAGATTGACTCGTCCCAAAAACCCAAATCATACCATGGCCCGTCAACTTCCCCCGGCGCAAGGTCGTAAGGGTCCTTAACCGGCTGGCCCTCCTTGGCCTTGAGTTTATCAATGTAATAACGGCAAACATCATCAACCAGCTTCTTTACGGTATAAACCCGGACCGTCTCCAGCCTCCAATGGTCATACCTGGTTCCCTCCTCATAGAACTGGCGGCGCTCTTCTTCGGCGGCCTGGTCCCGCACCGCCCCGGGATAAACCGGGATTTCCTTTTCATTCAGGGGCGCCGCCCCGGCCAGCACCGTCAAGAAAAGCAATACGGGCAAAAAAGAAAACCGGCTCCAACGTCCTCTCATTTTAACAACTCCTCTCGCTCTTTATCCATTCCGCCTTTAATATAGCACCAGATCTATTATAAGGTCCGGCTCTAAACAAAAACTAAACAAAATGGTACTGGCTACCCGTAAAAAGGCTTCCTCCCTGCCATTATTATACAAAAACGCGGAAGGAAACACAATTGGAATTCAGCAGAACAGGATGGAAAAAGGCTAGAAATAGGCTTGCAGCCTTACCGTGAATTCATGCGCGAACGGGTAAATGCCAAATTCACTCCACCGGCTGGTAAAGAATGTTTTCGCCATGACGGTCTCCAAAACAAACCTGTTGATATGAAGAGTAGCTGCCAGCCTGGCCTGGGAACTCTGATCGCGCACGTTATATTTCAGGTTAAAAACCAGGTCCGTCCGGGGAAAGAGTTGCAAAAAAGTGGCGCCTATATTTATGTATTGGTCCGAGAAAATATTCTTCCGGCCGTATTGGGTGTAAAACGCATTTCCACTCGCCAGAAGCTCCCAAAAGAGCTCCTGTTCGTCTTTTGCCAAGGAATAATCGCTTGTAATATACTCAACCCGGCAAAAAGCGGCGCCAAACATATTCCAGTTGACCCCGAAGAGCAGCGGGGCAAATTTCTTCTTTACGCAAGGGGTCTCCTTGATATGGTAATAGCCGGAGTAATCATCTTTTGCCAGCGAAAACCCGGTGTCATAGGAGATGACTTTTGTGTCAAGATAAGCAACGAGGTTTCCCGGTCCCGCAAAAGCCCTGGAAATACTGACGGCAAGGAACGGCTCGTCATTGTCCAGCTTCTGCTAAACCCGGTAGTCACCGTTGCGCGAATTATATGCGAACATGACAAACGTTCCATCCTGCTTCAGCTCATGATCCAGGTTCCAGCCGGCCGGAATACTGATCAGGCCAAGACCGGCATCACCAGAGTGGAACCTGGCATTAACCATCCAGTAGTTGGTTTTCAGCCGGTTTCCCTTCCAGTACTGGTACTCATTATAATGCAGGACGTTTTCCGTCAAGGAATTCCCGAAAGAAAAGGTATTCTTCCCCAATTCCAGGGTATTGGCCCCGCCAAAATGACAGGCAAGATACGCCTGGTCGAGATAATAATCAACCTTGCCTTCCTGGAGAAAAAGACTGAAACCGAGATTGGCAGCTAAGTCATCACGCAAAGGAAAGAAAGAGCTTAGCTGATAACTGAGTTCAGTTTGCCATTCATCCGGACCGCCGGAACCGGAAAGAGATCCCCCGGTAATCTCATAAGAAGAGAGTTCAACCGCAATATTCTGGTCGATAGAAAAAGCAGGCAGGTTCCGGCCGGATAAAAAGAGAACAACAAGACCAATAAGGAATATCATCTTTCCCGGCTGCGGCCGGTTCTCTGTTTTCCTCATTTAAACCCCAACCTCATCCGCAGGTACTTTTCGGCGCTGGGCAAGTACCCGGGGGTGAAAAATTCACCCGGTAACTGGATAAGCCTGATCTCACTATTACTTTGTAATGTGTAGTTATCATCGTTATTGGGGTCGATGATCTTGCTTTTAACCGGGAAATTAACCCCGGCAACGGCGGTGGACGCCAAATGCTCCACCCTGCCGGTTTTCACCCCGCTCCGGGAGTAAGACTCGATTGCCTCGATCTCTTTTTGCGCAGGATTGAAAAAGACGACCTTTTTGTAGTATGGCAGATTGGCCACGGTCTCCTTTTGCACGAAGGTGATTACGTAAATATCTTCGCCCTTGCTGTTTTTTGCCTTCTCATATTTTTCCATGTCATAATAGTCAAGGATGGGCGGGCGCAGCAGGTCGCCGTGGGAAGTATTCCCCAACGCCCTGGCCCCGCCGGAGATCCGGATATAGTTGTTGGCTTTCGGGAAAAAGAAGTAGTAACTCTCCCCTCTCTGCAGGATGATCTTCCCTTTATTCTCCGGCGGCGACAAGTAAAGGGCAAGCGAATTGGTCTTGCTGGCCACGATTAAGAAACGTGCTCCCTCCAGTTTCTTGCCGTTCTTGTAATGAACAAGATCCGTATACCACGAATAGGGACCGAATGCTCTTTCCGCTTTGGCCAGGCTATCCAGGATCTCCCCGATTGCTTCGTCCCCCGCCCGGCCCGGAAGGGCGCCCGGAAAGATAAGGATCAAGAAGATGAAGATTAATAAGATCAGAATCGTTTTCGCTGTTTTATTCACTTTCGCTGCTTTATTCATTGGCCATGCAGTGTTCATTTGGCCTGCAGTATTCATTTGGCACAAAACTTTCATTTGGCATACGGCCTTCATTGGGTATGCAGCCCCTTCATAATATTCCTTTTGATCACACTATACGCTGGGAAAACACTGGCCAGGGCGGCAACAAGGATAAAGACCGCCGCCAGTTTCAGGTTGCGGAAAAGATCAAAAAGCACATAAAAGGGGATCCGGTCGCTGCTCCCCGGCGGGGGCGGGAGGGTTAATTGGAGCGAATTGAGCGCGAGGTGGGAAAGGTACGCCAAAACCAGGCCAAGCAATACCCCGAAAAAGGCGATAAAGGTCCCTTCCAGGAGAATCAAGGCAAAAACCGTTTTATCCCGGATGCCCAGGGTTTTCATGGTGGAAAACTCTTTGGTCCGGTCGGTGATGGACATATAAATCGTATTGGTCAGGCTGAAGACGATCAAGACCGCCAAAACAACCAGGGCGACAAGGAAATAACCTTCATACATCCCAACGACTTGCATGAAAAAGGTGGCGACTTCCGCAAAATCCTTCACCACCAGGGGGAGTTTACTCTTGCCAATCTCTGCTTCCAGCAGGCTTTTTACCCGGGGTATGCTGTCGTAAGAATCCAGAAGAATAACAATATAGTGATAGAGTTTCCCGAGGATGAGTTCTTCCGCGCTTTCCAGGCGCAGGTAGACACCCATCTCGTTAAAGACCGAATATGAATCGGTATTCAGAAGCCCGATGACCGTGGCGTTAATCGCCTCAATACTCCCCAACCGGCTGTGGGCCATTAACATTACCTCATCGCCCACTCCCGCCTTGAGCTTCTCCGCCAGTTTATACCCGACCAGGATCCCGTCGGGCCTTTCCTCTGTGAGAAACTGCCCGTCCTTTACCGGGCTGAAGTAGTGCAATTCTGCCAATTCCGAGACATCCCTGGCCGAACCGATAAAGATCTTTGAGGCGTATTCATTGCCGATTAACCCGGAGAGATTCAGGCGTCCCGTGTAATATCCAATCTCCGGGATCTTATCCATGACGCCGGCCAATGTTTTGAACTGGTCTTCCGTGATGACATGCTCCAGCGCGGTGTTGTCATCCTCGAAATAGTCCCGGTGAAAAACCTGCAGGTGGCCATATTCCCCGTGGATTAACATCTCCCGCCAGGAGATCCGTTGGCTGTTTATGTACCCCTGGAATATGCTCAGGACAATGAAGGAGACAACAATGATGATCACCGTTAAAAGGCTTCGCCGCTTGTTGCGCAAAGTATTCAGGAAAGCCAGTTTTCCTAAGCGGAACATCCTTCGCTCACCCTGTTTCATCGTTTTTATTCAGCGTAACCCTCTCGACCATCCCGTCCTTGATCGCGATTACTTTATCAAAATGCTCCAGCAAGGAGAGGTCATGGGTTGCCACGATAAACGAAGCGCCCAGTTTTTTGCTCTCCCTCTTCATCAGGGCCATGATCTCGCCGGTATTATGGCTGTCGAGGTTTCCCGTGGGTTCGTCGGCCAGGACAAGCTTGGGGAAATGGGCCAGGGCCCTGGCGATCGCCACCCGCTGTTGCTGGCCCCCCGAGAGTTGGCCGGGGTACCTTTTCTTCAGCTCAGAGATGCCTATTTCCGCAAAAAGCCGGTCCAGGTTCTTAACATACCTCTCCCTTTCTTCCCTTTTCGCGTACCAGAACGGCAACTGCGCGTTCTCAAAAGCCGTGAGCGTCGGGATGAGGTTGAAAAACTGGAATATATACCCGATCAGGCTTTGCCGGATCCGGACGAGTTCCCTTTCCGGAAGGGCGGTTACCTCGCAGTCATCAAAATATACCCGGCCGGTGGTGGGCTGGTCAATACACCCCAGGATATTGAGGAGCGTTGTCTTGCCGGAACCGGACGGGCCGATAACCGCGCAAAACTCCCCCTGGTCAATCTCAACGGTTATCCCGCGTAAAGCCGCTTGGTTTACCCGCCTGCTCAGCTTGTAGCTTTTTTGAAGGTTTTCGATTTTAATCTTCATCCTGCCAACCTCATCTGCCCAGCGGATAATAATAGCTGCCGGGGTCGATCCGGTCAAAGAAATCCCCGGCTTTTTCCCGGTCTTCCAGTTGCTCAAGGTAATAGGTGCCCACCAGATAAAGGACTTCGTTCCTGATTTCCCGGAAAAACCCGGCAAGCTCCCCGTCCTGCCCGGCCGCGCGCAGGTACTCTTCAACCCAGTCCAGCACAGCCCCGGCGTCGGCGTCAATAACCTTCCGCAAATGACCGTAATAGCGGTTGGGGAAATACACAAATGTTCTCAGCCGGATCAATTTCAGTTCCGGGTTGTCAGGCGCCATCGCCACCGCCCCGTTCAGGGTGGTTTCACATTTCTTGGCCAGGATCAGGAGGGCGGGAAAGCCGGTATAGGGGATTTTTATCCCGTACAAGGAGCCCTGGACCGCTTTGTAGAGGGCATTATCCGGAGCAAGCGCCGCCGCCTGCTCGACCAGGTTTATTGCCCTGTCCACATAGCGCTTTTTGACCCCTTTCCGCAACTGCTTATGCTCATGATTGACGTCAACGACTTCATACATGTAATAGACGGCGGCCAGGAAATAATCCGCCCCGTCACTATTCTTTTTCAGATACGCCTCGACTTCCCCGGGATTTTGAAACCTGGCATAAAGATCCCGCGGCATCGGCAATTCAGGAAGATGCGCCACCCGGTCGGCGCCGGCGCAGGCCGGCGCGGCGACAAGAATAGCAACGGCAATAGAGAGCAATAAAGTGAAAACACCAAACGCTGCCGGCAGGTTTTTTTCCATCCTTTCCACCCCCCTGCTCACCATTTTATGGTTGTATAGAGGTTCACCGCATACTGCCTATTAATGATGGCCGTAAAACCGGCGGACGCCAGCATATAGTCAAACCTCAGTTCATACCTGCCGAGGACCGGGATGGTCACCGGGATCATACAGCCCACCCCCAGCCCGTTATAGAACCTGGAAAACTGATAGTGCGCGCCCGGTTCATCGCAGAAGAACAATGAATCGTACAAATAAAGGGCAAAGTCCCGGTCAAAAAGGTTCTGAACACCCCAGGCGACACCGGCCAGGAATCCCAGGCGGTACTTGATGCTGTTGCCCGGAAAACCATACAACTCATTATAACTCTCGCCCAAAACCAAAAGTTCATTGCCGGTTGCCAGATCACCCTCCCTGGCGTAATCCACACCCCCGAAGAGGCGAAGGTGTTTATCGCGGGCGTACACGCGGTTAAAGTCCATTCTTGCCCGGGCAAAAAAGATCTTGGCAAATTGCGCTTCCCCATCACCGAAGGCGCCTGCTTTACCGGCGTGCGCATAGCATAGCAGGATCCTGCCGGCAACCGCCGCCTCATTGCTTTTCCCGCCAAGCCGGCGGCAGGATTCATACTTAACGGCATAACTCTGGACGGTGTTATCCAGCGGCAGACGGTACCCTGCCGGCGTGCCGGCGTGCGGGGAAAAGTAATAGCTCCTCTTCCCATAAGTAAACCCGCAGAGCGCGTGGCCGGCAAGCAGGGACTCGATGAAGAGCTCGTAACCGGAGTACCTGCTCGCATAAGGTTCACCCCGGGGGGAGTAAGAAAGAAAATAGCCGGCAGAATTCCGGTGGTTTTTATAAGAAAAAATACAGTTAAAGCCCAATCCCAGCCGGTAATCGAGAAGATCCCATTTTTTAAGGCCGATAGAGGTATGCTTATAACCGGCTTCATACTGGAAGGCAATGCCCGGCGAATCCAGGAAAAACGGGGCAAAATAACTGAACCGGTAGAGGAAATAACCCCCGTCGCCTTCGCTGTCACCGGCAAAGGCCAGGTTATAATTCACCTCAAAGTCTTCTTTTAAGACCTCCCCGGCAAGGCACGGGCTGCACCCCAGAAAAAGCAGGAGGAGTATTAATACAACCGGGAGTTTCATGGACCAAACCCCTTTCATTTCTCCTCTTTACGGGCCAACTGGATGATCTGCTCCAACTGTTTCAGGTAGTGCAGGAAGGCCTCCCGTCCTGCCGGGGTCAAGCGGCAGGTGGTCTTTGGCTTCCGCTTCACGAACTTCTTTTCAATCTCGATATAGCCGGCTTCCTCCAGGACCCGGAGATGGACGCTGAGATTGCCGTCGGTCAAGCCCAGTTGGTGCTTGAGGGTCAAAAAATCGCTCTCCCCCATTGAGGTGAGAACCGTCATGATCCCCAGGCGGGCTTTGGCCTGGAAGAGTTCGTTCAGGTTTGGGATAAGCCCGTCATTCATCATTAATCACTTGTTTTCGCATGATCAAGCCGGTGAGCAGCAGGCTGCCGCCCCCGCCGACCGCCAGCCATATTTGTTGCCAAGGCGAAGGGAGCCAAAGCCCCGCCACCGCCGCCAGGATCAGCCAGCAACCGATGATAATCATTGGCCGCCCGATAAAGATCCCGGCCAGGATGTAAAGTAAACCGATGTGAAAGGGCCAGAAGGAGATGATTATTTGGGGATCATCCGTGACGAGCAGCAACCGGCCGAATAAAAACGCCATATAGACGAATAAAACCAGCATTACCCAGCCGATCTTCTTCAGAAGCGGGGGCGCGGGAAGGTTTTTCTTCATCTTGAAGCCGATCACTACAGAAACAAGGCTGCCTGCCACGAGAATTCCAGGCCACACCAGATCGGACCAGAGGATCGACGCCGTATACCCCACGATCCAAAGGAGACCCCAAAGGAGAAAATAGGGATAGCCATCCGCCGCCCGGAGACGGGTCTGGTTAATCAACTCCTGTAAATAGGTGATCTGGTCCAAGGCATCCTGTGTTTTCATTAACCACACCTCCTTGATTTTAACTTTATTATACAAAGTACTTTATGAAGATGTCAAGTAAAAATTTCACACCATAAAGAAAACCCCCCGGCTCCTGCTCCGGGGGGTTTTTTATCAGCTTATTTCACCGGTCTTATACTCTTCTACGTTCGATCATCCGTTGAAGAGTGGCCGCCACCTCTCTGGCGTTTTCGTAATCAAGCCCGGCCTGGTCCGCCAATTTCTCTATGGCAAACGGTTTGCCGCTATTAAGCGCTTCCGTAAGCAACTTGCAAAAACGGTTTACCCTTTCCATTAATTCTGCTTCTTCCGGCGACAAATCGGGTTCTTCACTAAAATACTCTTCATAGGGGTTAAATTTAACCTCTTTCCTGAGAATCTCGCGGACCAAATAGATCATCACCATCGTCGCCCTGCTTTGCGGATCCCGGGGAAACTCATGCCCCATTTTCTTCAGAACAGTAATCAGTTTCTCATATCCCCGCTCAGTCCGGGCGGTGAGGTACAGGGTTTGCTCGTTCGCTATATAATAGCACTCGCAGTGATGGGGAAAACGGTGCCACCTTTTCAAGGAGAGTCTATACAGGCCATCTTTTTGCTGGATAAAGAAGTAAGAAGCGTATTTCCCGGCATCAAACTTCTCCACCCGATAGGCGGAAGAAGAGATGACGATCATATCTTTCCTGTGATAAACCAAGGGTTGTTCGGCGCCCACAAAAAGCATCATAAAGGGCGCGGGTTCCTCCTCAATCACCGCAGGTATCTCGGTCCAGGCAACCGGAGCCGAACGGAGTTCGTTAACAAAATAATGCAGGTCAAAGGGGAATAAAGCTTGAAAATAAGCAACGGGTCCATAAGCCTGCCAGCACTTGCCGTTAAAGAAGATGAGTAAGAAATAGAAAGAAACGTTTCTTTCCTCTTCCAAGGTTGCCACCGCCGGGCTGTACAACAAAAACTCCTCGCCTGTAAGCACATCGGTCATCGCAAAGAAACTATCGCGCAAGAATTCCTTGACGGAGCAAAAAACGAACCGCCATGGATGCGCAGCCTGAAATTTTAAAAAATCTATTTCTCTGGCGTCACGCTTTAAAACCATGGGGTGACCGGTGTACTTCTGCGCCAATCCTCCCCTGCGGAAAAGCTGGAAAGCTATATACTGTGCCACCAATCCGGATACAAAACCCTCCGGCATTGTTTCAACAATATGCCGATACTTGGCCAGCTTTTGTGCAAATTCATCAGCCAGGCTTTCTTCCCGATCGCATAAAAAAAGCAAAAACTCATCGACAACCCTTCTCAAAATCTCGCTCGTTTTGTTACAGGTATAACGCATTCGCTGATAATCAGGCATAGTTGACCTCCAGTCTCTGCAGTGTTTTAGGGTTTGTTCTCAATCCCTTCGGCAATCTCTCGCGCGCACCCGCGTAGCAAAAGCAAACCAGGTTTCATTCTGTGCCTAGCTGCCGGGTTTAGCGGTGACTACGGCAATATTAAAGGATAAGCCGGGAAAATCCGGGTGGGCAAATTCCTGATCAGTCGATTGTACAAGGACATATATGTTATCTTGTAATCTGTAGGTTTCAATGGTACCCTCCCCGGATCAACGATCCCGTACTCCTCCTGCCATTATTATAACAGGAATACAAAAGGGGGACAACAAAATAAAAACACCAAAACTATAGTCAAGAATACTCTGGCTTTTCATCCCAATATCTTCCTTCAAGCCGTCTTCCATTTTTCTTTTTGCGTGTGCCTCCCCATTGCTTAAAGAAAAATGGCACCCCATATTTTTGGCA
>LSQX01033811.1_pt1 | contig 18417 bp, 15 predicted proteins | sample 654561 | NCBI WGS metagenome assembly LSQX01 (sample SAMN04489861, study PRJNA283612) | anaerobic digester metagenome | isolation source: 4 biogas reactors fed with cattle manure at either 37C or 55C with and... | place: Denmark: Kongens Lyngby | collected 2014
CAGGAACTGTTATCAAAACTATGCGGCGGCGACAAATACATCAGAAAAAGCGCTTTATACCTACATGGGTGTATTACAGCCTCATATGGGGAATATCAATTATTCCACAACGGGAGAATTAAGCCCTTTGATAAATGACCCATACCTTCGAACTATAGGTCTTGGAACTAAAATTTTTATAGGCGGAACTGTAGGTTATGTTTCTTGGCAGGGCACCCAATTTGTAACCGAAAAACCAAGAGGTGACAACGGTGTGCCATTATCGGGGGCTGCAACGCTGGCTCTTATCGGGGATTTGAAAAAGATGAGTACAGAATTCATTCAACCGGGGGTATTTGAGGGTTACGGCACTTCTATTTACGTAGGGGTGGGGATACCAATACCCGTATTGGATGAAGAAATGCTGGAACATTTGTTAGTGAGAAATAAAGATATTTACCAGTATATTACTGATTACAGCAAAAAAGGTAAACCTGTCATTGCCAAATGCAGTTTTGAAGAATTGCAAAGCGGCGAAGTTAATATAGAGGGTAAGGATATAAAAACAGCGCCTTTATCCAGTTTGTATAAAGCACGAATTATTGCCCGGGTGCTGAAATCATGGATAGAAAAAGGTGAATTCACTTTACAGGAACCTATTAAGCAATTTCCGAGGGTATCAGCATTAAAGGGGTTAAATTAAAGGAACGTTATTAGGTTTTCATCATCCCCATATGTCAAGATACCTCTTTACACTTGAAATGACACTAATGGGGAGCATGGTTATATCTTTTCAATAAATTTTTGGATTATTGTTTTGGATATCATGTTTATGTAATTATTAATAGAAATAAGGAGTTGACGAAATGAGTAAGGTTCAAATAGACGATAAGAAATGTGTACATTGTGGCGTATGCACATCCGCATGCAGAAGCAATGCGCTAAAAATAAATAAAAACGATTTTTGTATATACTTAAAAAAAGAAAATTGTATAGGTTGTGAATCCTGCTTGGGGGTTTGCCCCACAAGGGCTATTTATGTTCCTGTGGAATTGAGGTGGTTGTGTGTTTGAAGCCAGAGATTATAGGAATCATATGAGGTCGGAGGAACTTCAAACATTCAATGTGACTATCGAAGAATCCGATCTTCAAATATCTGCAGAATATGATTTAACGATAGAAGCAAAAATGTTGCTTGCAAAATACAGACACGAGATCACCAGTTATATAAAAAGGTACCCGGAATTTCTTACATCTTTGAAGCCTCTCAGCCCAAGACCGGGTGCAACGTATATTATAAAGGAAATGTGTGAAGCCGGGTACTCTGCAAATGTGGGGCCTATGGCGGCAGTGGCGGGAGCTATATCCAAATATATAGGCAAATCCTTGCTGAAATACACCGATGAAGTAATAGTGGAAAACGGTGGGGATGTTTTTATAAAACCAAAAAAGCAAAGGAAAGTAGCCATTTATGCGGGAAATTCTGTTTTTTCAAACAGGATAGGAATATCCGTGCCCTATGATACCGGTGAATACGGTATCTGTACGTCCAGTGGTACCGTCGGACACTCTCTCAGTTTTGGCAAAGCAGATGCAGCGGTGGTGCTTTCAAAAGATGCCGTTATAGCTGATGCAGCGGCGACAGCTACGGCAAATGTTGTGAAGTCCGCAGATGATATAGAACGAGGTTTGAATACAGCCATGGCAATAGCAGGTGTGGAAGGTGCAGTAATAATAGTCGGAGACAGAATAGGTGCCTATGGGCTGGTAAATATAACGAAAATTTAATTTGAAAAGGAGAATAATAAAATGAAAATAAAAGAATTATTTAAATATGGCCGACCCGTTATATCTTTGGAGATTTTTCCTCCAAAACCCGAATCCCCCGTGGAAACAATATTGGATACTATTGACGCTTTGTCCGATTTAAAACCTGATTTTATAAGCGTTACTTATGGGGCAGGCGGAAGCAGCAAGTCCCACACCATAGAGATAGCCAATTTGATTAAAAACAAATATAATGTAGAGGCTCTGGCGCATTTAACTTGCATAAACTCAAAAAAAAGCGATATAGACCGGGTATTAGGCGAATTGAAAGGATACGATGTGGATAACGTGTTGGCATTAAGAGGTGACCTGCCTCAGGATGGAAGTTTTGATTTCACGGCGAAACGGGATTTTGGGTATGCAAAAGACCTGGTTAACTATATAAAAGAAAAAAATGATTTTTGCATAGCCGGTGCCTGTTATCCGGAAGGGCATATAGAAAACTCTGACATTATATCCGATTTGCATAATTTAAAATGTAAAGTTGATACGGGAGTGGATTTTCTCATAACGCAATTGTTTTTCGATAACAATTTATTTTATAATTTTAAGGAAAAGGTAGATCTATTGGGTATTGACATACCCATTTCTGCAGGTATTATGCCTGTAATAAATAAAAAGCAGATAGAAAGAATTACAAAACTGTGCGGTGCTTCAATTCCTTTGAAATTCCGGCGCATAATGGATAAATACGAATACAACCCTGAGGCCCTGAAAGATGCAGGGGTAGCCTATGCCACAGAACAAATAATCGATTTGCTTTCCTTTGGCATTGACGGAATACATCTTTACAGCATGAATAGGCCGGATATTGCAAGGGGGATTTTCAACCAGATAGAGAATATCAGAACAGTAAAGGTTGCCAGTTCATATTAGTCAGGTTAGGAGAAAGAGAGGTAAAGCATGGCAGATCTTGATTTTAGTAAAATAATTGTTTTTGATGGTGCTATGGGCAGCTTTCTTCAGGCTGAAGGTTTGAAGGCAGGGGAATTACCGGAAAGCTATAATATAAATTTTCCGGATATCGTTTCAAAAATACACAAATCCTATACAGATGCAGGAGCGGATGTAATACTGACAAACACATTCGGTGCGAGTAAATATAAATTAGAGGGAAAAGGTTTTAAGACGGATGAGGTCATAAAAAAAGCAGTGGAGATCGCCAAAGGTGCAAGTATGGGTAAACCGGTAGCCTTGGATATGGGCCCCTTGGGACAACTTCTTGAGCCTATGGGAGATTTATCCTTCTGTGATGCCTACGAAGCCTTTAAAGAACAAGTAGTTGCAGGCAGCACCGCAGGGGCTGATTTGGTGCTTATAGAAACCATGTCGGACATATATGAAGCAAAGGCAGCTGTTCTTGCGGCCAAAGAAAATTGTAATTTGCCTGTATTTTGTACCATGACATTTCAACAGGATGGCAGAACTCTGACAGGCACGGATCCTTTTACAATGGTCAATATATTGCAAAGTCTGGGTGTTGATGCATTGGGATTGAATTGTTCTTTGGGTCCCAAGGAAATGATGGATATAGTGGAAGAAATCCTGAAATACTCCCGCATACCTGTGATAGTACAGCCAAATGCAGGACTTCCAAGGATGGAGAAAGGCAGCACCGTATATGATGTAGGCCCCGGGGAATTTGGGCAATACATATTGGAAATGGCCAAAATGGGCGTGAGTATTGTAGGGGGATGTTGCGGAACAACGCCGGAACATGTCAGGGAGGTTAAGGGTCTTTTAGAAGGGCTTGTGCCAAGACAAAGACAGGTTAAAAGACTTACCGCTGCTTGCAGCAGTTCTAAGACGGTGATAATAGGCGAGGGCGTAAAAATAATAGGTGAAAGGATCAACCCAACGGGTAAAAAACTTTTTAAAAAGGCATTAGTAAATGATGATATTGAGTATATCCTTAAGGAAGCATTGCATCAAAAAGAAGCGGGAGCTCATATACTTGATGTCAATGTGGGATTGCCTGAAATAGATGAAAGGGCTTTTATGGTTAAAGCCGTCAAGGAGATACAAAAAACATTGAATCTTCCTTTAATGATTGACAGCAGTAGGCCTGATGTTTTGGAAGCAGCATCGAGGATTTATAACGGCAGGCCCATAATCAACTCAGTAAACGGGGAAGTAGAGGTCATGGAGGCCATATTTCCTATTGCAAAAAAATATGGATGCCTTATTATAGCACTGACTTTGGATGAAAAAGGGATACCAAAGACTGCCGACGATAGGTGCGATATTGCTCAAAGGATAATAGAAAAGGCAAAGGAATACGGTATAGAAAAAGAGGATATAATAGTGGACTGCCTTGTTCTTACGGCATCCGCCCAACAAAGTGAGGTAAGGCAAACCATCAAGGCAGTTTCACTTGTCAAGGAGAGGCTTGGGGTCACGACAGCCCTGGGAGTTAGCAACGTTTCTTTTGGCTTGCCCGCAAGGAATCTATTGAACAGAACTTTTCTTGATGTGGCCATGGCAGCCGGTCTTGATGCACCGATAATGAACCCACTTGAAGAGGATATGATAGATTCAGTAAAGGCATTCAATGTTCTTTGGAATTATGATAAAAACGGGAAGGCATTTATAGAAAAATATTCAGATCGTAAAACGGAAAAGGCTACGGATTTAAGAAAAAAAGAAGGAGATCTTAAAAAGATAATTATAGACGGAGTGAGAGAAGAGGCGGCAAGGCTTACAAAAGGACTTTTAATGCAAAGAAAACCTTTGGAGATTGTGGACGAATATCTGATACCTGCTCTTGATACTGTGGGGCAAAAATACGAAACCGGAGAGATATTTCTCCCGCAATTGATTCAGTCGGCAGAAACAGTCAAAAGAGCTTTTGAGGTATTGAAAGAAGAAATGGCTGACGATTCCGTTTGCCATACTAAAGGTAAAATAGTGATTGCAACAGTAAAAGGTGATATTCACGACATAGGTAAAAACATTGTGAAAATTCTTTTGGAAAATTACGGGTTCACCGTATATGATTTGGGCAAAGATGTGAAAACGGAACAAATTGTAGAAAAAGCTATAGAAGAAGAGGTTTCCTTAATAGGACTGAGCGCCCTTATGACTACTACGGTTCGAAACATGGAAGATACCATAAAGGCGATAAAAGCAAAGCATCCCAGTTGCAAGGTTATGGTGGGGGGTGCTGTCCTGAACGAAAAATATGCAGAGATGATAGGTGCCGATTATTATGGGAAAGATGCAAGAGAAGCGGTTAAAATAGCACAAAAATTCTTTGATTGCCGCATTCTATAGAATATGTAGTCGTAGGGTTCCACCCCTGCACTTAATGGAGCACATTCTGCAAAAATCATCCTGAATGAAATGAAGGATCCTAACGCACCTTGGCAGCAGTTATATCCATGCAGGTTGTCATCTTGAGGTATTAACCGAGGGATCTTGACATCAGAGGAATACCTTAATAAATAAAACAATGTTGCAATTACAGAAAAACCCTTCGCTACTGCTCAGGGTGATATTGGTTAACAGTTAAATTTCCCAAAAAAACAACTAAAATAATTTTAAAATAATACTTCCATTTTTGCAAATACTATGGTAGTATTAAATCAAGAAAGGTGAAGTTCATCTTTCCCACAGACTCTAATTCAACTAACGTTAACTTAGTCAATGGTATGTCCGTTTTGGTTTAGGTAAAGTATATCGATTTATCAGGTGATTCAAGGTTAGTAACATTGGTTTAGGGTTTGTCCGAATGATAGGTGAATATCCCGATCTCGAAAGGAATGTGATTCGTTAGGTTTGGTTGATACAAATACAAGTGTTGAATTAGAGTCTGTTTAATAACCGGCTAAGTTTAAATGTAAGCTTAGTCGGTTTATTTTTCGGCATAATTGTGAGGATGCATTAGTAGGCCAGAGTAAAGCAATAATTGAGCTTAATAAACTGATCTTTTTGGATTTTTATGCCTTGAGATCTGTCTTATTAATGTAATTTTAAGAATTGAAAACTAAAATATTTTATTATAGAATATAATTTCGAAGGAGGAGATATTAATGGATTACGATAAAATTAAAAATGAAAATACCATAGGGGATACAGTAATGTCAAATGAAGAAAAGGTTTTAAAAGACAATGGTATTAATGACTTTGATGATCCGGTGAACATAGCAGGAAAGGATTTTGGGGTGGATAAGGACAGTGCCGGAAGAAAGGCAAGAAAATGGGGTAAAGCAGCTCTTGCCGTTATGCTTATCATAGGCCTTACGGCTGGGACAACCATTGGATACTTAGCCGATAGAATAATAGATGAAGTTCAGGGTAAAAGTACTGTTCATGCAATGGAAGAACAACAGACAAATTATATAATTGATAAGACCGTATCACCGGTGGTACCAATTGCAAAAAAGGTTCTACCTTCAATTGTTGCCATAAAAATAAAGCAGACCTACAGGGATTTTTTTGGACAATTATATGATAGTGAAGGTACAGGCTCAGGTATAATAATCGATGGGGAAGGTCATATAGCTACAAATAACCATGTAGTTGAAAACTCCAACGATATAATAGTTGTACTTAATAATGGCAAGGAACTTCCGGCAAAGGTTATAGGGAAAGATGCAGCTACGGATTTGGCGGTTATCAAGGTGGAAGAAAAGAACCTTCCTTATGCAGAACTGGGGGATTCGTCAAAACTTGATGTGGGTGAATTGGCGGTAGCGGTAGGAAGCCCAATGGGTACTGATTTTGCCGGTTCTGTGACGGCTGGAATAATAAGCGGTCTCAATAGAAAAGTGCCTATCGGAGAAAGGACTATGACACTTATTCAAACAGACGCGGCTATAAATCCGGGTAACAGCGGCGGTGCATTGGTAAACTCCGAAGGTAAGGTAATTGGGATTAATACTATTAAATTTGCGGAAAGCCGTGTAGAAGGTATGGGTTTTGCAATACCTATAAATGAAGCCAAACCTATAATAAAGCAGCTGATTGAAAATAAAAAAGTCTCAAGGCCTATGCTCGGAATTCAAGGTCAAACCTTAGATAAGGCAACAGCTGATCAGTATAAGGTACCCCAAGGAGTGGTAGTAGTATCCGTAACTCCGGGAAGCGGCGCTGAAAAGGCAGGCCTGGTAAGAGGAGATATAATAACAAAGATAGATGACAAGCAAATCTACACTATCGAAGAGGTTGTTGAAATAGTAGGAAAATGTAAAGTGGGAGACACCCTGAAGGTAGAGGCGTACGGAAGCGTTATAAGCAGATATAGAACCATAGAAATAAAATTAACGGAAAAACAAAATTAACAGGTAGAAATACCTGTTTTTTTTATTTATAAATACAATTTCAAAATGAGCTATATTGCAAAAAAAGTTCGAAAATTAAAACTTTCCAAATTTAGGAGTAAAATTTGGATTTAGTATAAAAATATAGTATAATATAAATATAGGGCATAGTCTAATGGCAATTATAAATATTAAAGTTGATTTGGCAATAATTTTATAGTGATAACTAAACTATGCTCGTTATTGCTTTATATTTTGAAAAATTTAGGTATATCCTAAAAGTGCTTAAGAAAATAAGTTTAGGAGTAAATCATAATGTATTTAGAACAAATATTTATAATACAAAAGAAATTCAATAAGGGTGTTCTTGCAAAAATCATAAACAGAAGCAAGCAAAAGGAACTCATAATAAAAAAAATCGGCGAAAGGGCGGCAGAAGATGACTTTTTAGCGCTTTACGTCGTATCTTTGAACAGAAACTTTTTTGATGAAGATATAGTTTCTGTAAATGATTTTAAATTGAATGCAATAAGCGAAATAGTAAATATCATGAATAAAAAGTCAGGGGACACGGAATTTCAAAATGAAATAATAAATTATCTCATGCAGGTAAAAGATAAGGACTTTTTAATATATGTACTTGATAATCTGTTGATTAACAAAAAGCATTTTACCGTAAGAAATATTCAAGTTTTCATTTCCACCTTGTCAACTAATTTTAAATCATCAAAATTAGATAACAAACAAAAAAGAAAACTGATGGATGTAATTTATAAGCATTTTTTGATGGTGGAAGAGGAACTTCAGGAAATCCTTATAAGGATGATGGAGATACTGAAGATTACGGATATATATAAAGCCGCTGAAATGTTTATGTCAGTTGGGCAGCCTATTAAGAAAAGACTTATTGATGCCATAAAAAGCAGCATTACAATAAAAAGGGCTACGGAGATAATAAGTAAAATGGATTTAATCCAGTATGATCTGAATATGGACAGTACTTTTTCTTTGTTATTTATTATAGCAATTGAAAAATATAAACTATACGAAGTGACTAATACAATTATTGAACTTAAGAAAAGAAAGATCTTGTGGGATAACGTATTAGCCAAGCTGCAGGAACTGATAGATGATAATTTGATAGATTCAAATAAATTTGCCATGCTGTTGGAATTAGCGGAGAGAAACTTGGCATAATTATGATTGTGTATAATCAGACCGTGTATTGGCGGTCTGTTTGTATTTGTAGCCCTTTTGAGGGATATAAAAAATGAATAAATCAGATTGCATCCGGTCTTACCGCCCATTTTCATTGGTCTCTAAACTTACCATTGATATTATAACAGAAACAATGTATAATATTTTTTGTACGGAAAGGTGGCTGAGCTGGTCTAAGGCGCACGACTGGAAATCGTGTGTACCCCCAAAGGGGTACCGTGGGTTCGAATCCCACCCTCTCCGCCAGATTTACAGAAAGGCTTCCGTTTTGTTGGAAGCCTTTTTAGATTATTATTTTACTTTTTATATTGAAATTTGTGACTAAAAGTCTTATTACACAGCCCTATAAAACTTTATATATATACCTTTATCTGTACTGATAACTTCACCAGTTAATAATTCATGATTTAAGAAACTTAAAGCTTTGCTATTTGTGATAATTTTAGGATAAGTCCTAAACAATACATTATTAGGGTTTTTTACAGCGTAGCCGTTATTTTCAATATAAATTTTACAGTCATCACCATTAAAATCTTTCCCTTCAAGAATATATCTTGCTGATAATGTATGCCTTTCCTTATCCTTTCCTATAATTTGTGTGTCCACTCCTCCGGGAAGCACCTTATTACTCTACAGGGAATTTATCAATTATCTCCAATATTTTCCTTTGCATTAAAGCGGCATCCCTTGTATCAATATCACCATCACCATTAACATCTGCTGCTTTTCTCCACTGGCTGTATTTAAGTTCATCTGTTATATCTAATAAATATAGTTTTATTTCAGCATAATCTATGGAGTCAAAAACACCGTCACCATTTACGTCTCCATAGACGAATTTAGGAGAAATTCCGGATATTTTCGCCATTTCTTCTGCAAAACAACTGCCTATATCCAGGATACCTTGTGTAAAGTAGTGCATTCCGTCGGTATCAAAATCTTTTGTATCAAAAATCCCCACATAGGGCACATTTTTAGCTACGTTAATCTGGGCTTGCCTCACAATGGCATGTTCAATCCATGCATCCGAATCATCAATCATTGCTATAATAAAAGGCATTGTGGGAGCATTCAAATCTTTTCTGACATCATTAATGAAATGGGTTAAGTTGCTTTCATATTCATTTGCAGGATAAATGTTGCAGGCATCAGATTCTCCCTGCATCCAGCACATACCTGAAATTTCATAATCAATTCCGGGATCCAGTTTAGACAGAGCTTCTTCAACTGTTTCTATTAAATTTTTGTATAAACTTCCGGTGGCCCCGCCTGCACTTGGTGGACGCCAATCCCCTTGCAGGGATGTTCCGGACCATCCACACTTAATTAAAAAGATCTGGCTGTCAGGATAAATTTTTGCTATATCCCTTCCAAAGGTTAATTCAGGTCCAAAGGCACCGGAACCGGCTCCAAAACCGGGACGCAGCGGGCTCCATACCTTTTTCAAAGAGGACTCAACGGTACCTTCTGCGTATATTTTAACATTTTCCTGAACTTCAAGAAGCTCAGAAGGTAGTTCATGATTCATTCCTACCCCTGCCATATTTGATTGGCCGGCAAGTATGTATACCTTGTGTTTGGATGAACTTCCCTGAGCATAGGATTTAGAATATGCTCCTTTTGTTGAAACAATAATGAGCATTGGTATTAAGAAAAAATAAATAAGAAATAAATTAAAACCTGACTTTTTCATAATTAACACAACTCCCTTTTAAGAAATAAAGTAAAAATACAATTATTTTTATCATTATTAAAAATAAAAAATAATTTATATAAAATTATAACATGAAAGAGCCGCCATGAAAATTACATCTTGTCATTTCTCTTGTATTCTGCTCTTATAAAGGCGGATTTATGCAAATTAAAAGCAAAGGGCTGTTAACCCCTTGCTTTTAACTTAACTTTATTTCATAAAAGCTTATATTATGACTACCAGTCAATTGAATCCACATAGATGGTAAAGTCGCCGCTTCCGTTTGTCTCACATTGTATACCTATTTGTTGAGGCAGTGAATCGTCTACGGTTTCAGGAAGGGTTAGTGTAAGTTCGTTCCAGTCACCTTTTTTTACATATTCATATCCGGCCCATGCTGAATTCCAGTCAAAATATGTCCAGTCTGATGAGTGAGGCATAATATAGAATTGAAGTGACCTTATTGGTGCACCTTCTGGAATCCATATTCTACAAGTTGCTGTTTCACCAGGTTTAACAACTGCAGAGCCGCCGATTATAAGGTTAGCAACAGGCTCTTCTTCTGTACCTGTAGAAGAAATATCCCATTTTAATGAGTGTTCTCCGTTAAAAGCTTTATCCGTGGTATTTGATACTTTTGAACTTACATTTCCTCCTGTTGTAAATCCTTGCAATGTGCCGTCTTCAAAGTTAAATCTTGCATTATCACCTGTAGCAGACGTTACAGTTATGGTTTTTGTAATGCTTCCGGTTAGTCCTAAATTATCAGTGACAACTAGTTTAACATTGTAGGTTCCGGGATTGGTGTACTTATAGTTTACAGTTTTTCCGCTGGCCTCCTGACCATTTCCAAAGTCCCATGCATAGTGGAAAATAGTCCCGTCAGCATCTGTTGATTTTGATGCATCAAAAGTTATACGGGTACCGGTGGTTATTTCATTCCCCTCTGATGAGAAAGTGAAAGCTGCTTCAGGTGGTTTGTTTGGTGAATCACTTACATGAGGCAGTGAATTTAAAATTGAAATGAGATACCTTGATAAAATGGTGTAGTCACTTGTATTTATTATATTATCACAGTTTAAGTCAGCCGCAATAAAATCTACATCAGAAGTAATTTCAAGAAGGTACCTTCCAAGTATTGCACAGTCAATGGAATTAACTTCGCCATCACCGTTGAGGTCCCCAAAAAGTATTCCTTCATCATTGCTGTCAAGGATTATGTGGTAAGCAGATAAAGGAGGCAGTGCGTAGCTGAATTTGTTGTCAACAATATTTATTACAGGAGTTCTTTCAGTAATATCTGAACTTATTCTGTCAAATCCAAATACTCTGCCTGAAGTATAGTTTGAAGAACTATCAATTGAAATGTTAAAGTTAACGGATTCATCATAATTTTTGTTTAAAAGGATTATATGAAGTTTATCATCTTTTTCATCAACAATGGAAGCATATGCTGATGCAAGTTCATAGTCTGAAACATCACATTTAACATTTGTATTTCCATAAGAAGAACCATTGTTGTCATAGTTTGTGTACAGGTTAAGAGCTGCCACTATGTAATTTTTATTTTGGTCGCCCCAGTAAGTAGCATAATACAAACCATATTTTCCAAATATACCAAGAGCATCAGCCTGGGCAATACCGCCGGTAATGTGGTTGCCGCCGCCAAAATCATACTCTGTAATTCCAAGTTTTGTTCCCGGATAATATTTATTTATAGATTCTTGGATTTTTGGTATTATGGGACGGTAATCGTCAAACCAGGGTTCGCCTATCCAGCTGTCTTCCCTGAATTCTTTTTGCCATAGAGTACGTGGAGCTTGAAGACGTGCTTTATTACATTCTATATTTTTAATGTCTTCTCCGAATGTTACCCTGCTGCCTCCTCCTCTTGCTTCAGGATAGTAATGTATATCAAGGACATCTAAAAGTCTCTTTCCGGCTTTGTCTGACTCTTTTTTCATTTGGTCAAGATAGTAGTCGACAAACCAATTGTAATTTCCTTCTGCTTGTATTTGTTCCCAGTCAGGAGCATTTTGAAATGAAAGGTATGCATTAAATCCATATAATGCAGGACCGAATATTTCAGCGTGGGGATCTACGTTCTTAACAGCTTTTGAAAGAGCTGCTCCCCTCTGAAGAATTTCTTCACAGGTTGCTTGTTCCGGATGAAGAAGAGCATGGGTGTGGGACCATAAGCCAGGCTCGTTATCTATGGAATAGCCCTTTATTCCTGTTGGTGTGGATGCATCTCCAAACTCATTTACAAGGAAATTTACAAATTCATCCATATAAACATAGTCGTCATTTAAATCAGGTTCTAATGAAAACTCACTGCCCTTTTCAAATTTTACTTCTTTCCAGCGGTCTGACGGTGCTGTTTCTGACTCTTCAACATAGCCGTCCATATCAGCGGAAACATATCCTGCTGCCTGAAGTGTTATTAATGTATGCTGTACATTTTGGGAAAGAGACTGTTTGTGAAAAGTTGTTACGACGGATCCGGGTTTGTTCCAATCTTCTGCTGGAACACCGGTGGAATTAAGAAGATAATTGTCACTTGAATGAAACCAGTCGCTTCCTGCGTTGGAAGCATTGTTTTCCCAGTTATAGCCTGTAAGCCTGTTTCCACCTAGTCTTCTAGCTGTTACAGTTTGTCCTGGAAGGTCTTGATTTACACCGTAGATAAATGGACTTATTTCAGACCTTTCCAATGAAGTATTGATGGTGACATCTACACTGTTGTCACTTGCAGTAGCACTTGTAAGTGGAAGTGCTAAGGTGAGTACCATTACAAATGCCACCAAAATTGATGTTTTTCTTTTCATTTCTGATTCCTCCTTGTATAATTTTTTTATTTTAAGCAAATTGACCAGGATATGCTGTATAATACTGGGAATACTTCTTACAGACTTATCCTGAATCTATTGCTTTATGTCTTGGCACTTTATGCTACAAAATATTTCATAATACTTTAACTTGTCTCTAATTTTCTTTTACGCCTGAGTTAAAAAAAAGTTCCCAAAAAAATTTTAGAAAAATTAAGGAACTTTTTAAGTCTACAGGCGTAAATAAAGGTATAATGGGTATGACAGTTAATGTACGGAAAACTTACCACCGGATTTACTACCAAAGATGCTTGCGTTTCAAGGCTTCAAATAAAGTCTACTCAAAAAAAGTATGCCTGGTTCTTTAAATATATAAAGAGAATTTTTAAATATTAATGTATAATAAATACATGTAGATAGAGATACAGGCATTTTTTGAGCATGAATTTTACCGGCACTAAATATATTGAAGCCTTGAGAGGAAGGTGTGGGTGTTTGAAAACAACTGAGTTTCAGGATATAGAGGGGTTTAACAAGGGACAGAAACTTTTATCTTTAATTGATATGTATAAAAATCAGGTTTACAGGCTGTGCTACCGTCTTACCAACAATGAATTTGATGCAGATGACCTTTTTCAGGATACATGGGTAAGGGTTGTAAGAAATATTGACAGTTATGATAAGAACAAATCTTTTGAAACATGGATTTATACCATTACTATAAACTTATACAAGGACAGGTACAGGAAGCAAAAGCGGTGGATGAATATAATAAAGGATTTTTTTACAAATGAAAAAAAGGATTTTGAATTGTCAAAGGTACCTTTGGATAAATTTCATCCGGAGTCCCTTTTAATAGACAAGGAGTGTACAAAAGAGCTGGAAGCATTTTTAAACGGTTTACCGGACAATTTCAGGATACCTGTTATTTTATATTACTTTAAGGAAATGAATTATAATCAGATATCGGATGTATTGGATATACCTGTTGGAACGGTGAAGTCCCGTCTGAGCAGGGGGATTCACAAGTTAAAAAAAGCACTGGAGAAAGGAGGATATGATTATGGAAATGGAAATTGAAAAATTAGAAAAATTATTAAAGAAAATAGATTCTAAAGAAATATCACCTTCTGAAGAGTTAGTTACAAGGACCAAAGAAAGGGTTCTTAGAGAACTGGATTTAATGGATGATTCAAAAAGAGAAAGCCCGGGAAAAAGAGTTGTTTATAACAAACCCCGGTTTAGGTTTGCACAGCTTTTGGCAGTTGTAAGCTGTTTTGCACTGCTGATAATCCTGTATATGCAGAGAAGCATTTTTAACAAAGAAATATATGCATATGTTCACATAGATATTAACCCAAGCATTGAAATGACAATCGACTTAAATAATATAGTTACAAAGGTTGTAGCAATTAATGACAGTTCAAAAGAATTTTTAAAAGATTTAAAGCTTAATCAAAAGTCTTTAGACAGAGCGGTAGAAGACATTTTGGAAAAGTCCGTTGAGTCAGCTTTAATTAATGAAGAATCTAATAATGTGATTATTTGTGCACATTTAGCAGAAACGTATTCAAATGAAAAAAAGGAGGTACAGAATTTAAACAGAATTTTGGATAATTTAAAAGTGCTGACCTCCAACTACCGGGATATTAAGATTAATGCCCATACTTTAATGGTTCCGTCTGAAGTTTTTAATAAGGCTAAAGAAAACAATGTATCAATGTCAAGGTATGTATTGTTTAAAGAGCTTGAAAAGAGGGGCTTTGAATACAGTATTGAAGATATCAAAACCGAAGATGTATCTTATATGTTGGGAAAACTCACCCAAAGACCTGAAGACGACACAAAGGAAGATATAAAACCTAAAGCAGCATTTACTTATACCCCGGAGGAAATAACAATTGGCGATGTTGTGAAATTTGATGCTACAGATTCAGAAGCCCTACAGGGAAGCATTTCTCAATATTCATGGGACTTTGGGGATGGTGCCAATGGAGTTGGAAAAACTGTGGAGCATAGATATACAGAAGTTGGCAATTATTTGGTAAAATTAAGCGTTACAAATAATTTAGGCGTTACAGGTACTTATACAGAAAAAATAACCGTAAAATTAAATTCAAGCAATAAAACAAAATTTGACTGGGAAAACGGCAGTACTGAAGGATTTATTGTAAGCAGCGATTCATCTTCTATATCCAACACAACAGAGAAAAGTTATGAAGGTACCAGGTCTTTAAAATGGGATATAGCGGCTTCTGGTGAAGAAATATTGGAAGTTTGCAGGGATTTGTATGATATAATACCAGCCGGGTCAACCATAACTTTCAAAATATGGGTACCGTTAGGTGCTCCGGTAAGGGCTATACAGCCATATATCATGACTTTTGAAGGCAATTATGAAAATTACCGGTGGTATTCTTCATGGCAGAGGTATGGAAGCCTCAAAAAAGATGCATGGAATGAATTTGTAATAAAACTGCCTGAAGATTTGGATATGACATTAGAACAGCAAATAGGTGTCCAATGTGAGATAATAGGGGAAGGGAATTTTACCATATATATTGACTTAATTGAATGGTAAAAGCGGGTTTTCAACCCTATCTTGAATTAGTAAAAAAATCAAAGAATTCAAAAATCTATTGACATTTTATACATATATATTAAAATTGTTATAATATCAAACTATATAAACAGGGAGAACGATGATGAAAAAAAGTAAAAAGTTTATTATGTTAGTTTTACTTATTAGTATTGTGGTACAGGGGTTAATGGGGAATATAACATATTCTCAAAACAATTCTAAAGATCATACCGAAAAATTGTTTAGTGATATTACAAATCATTGGGCAAAAGAATCCATTAATTTTTTAGCAGAAAAAGATTATGTGAGTGGATATGTAACTGATGAAGGATATGTAATAAAACCGGACTCAAAGATAACAAGAGCAGGATATTTAGCAGTGCTTTTAAAAACAAAGAAACTTGAAGTTATAAAAGAAAAAACAAAGGAGTTTACAGACATAAAAGATAATAACTGGTTTAAGGAAATGGTTGATATAGCTTCAAGTAATGGAATACTAGAAGGTTATCCAGATGGAAGTTTTAAACCTAACAATCCTATTACAAGGGCAGAAATTGCAGCCCTATTGGTAAAACTAAACAATTGGACTTTAGATGAGCTTAATTTAACAATAGATAATTTTATAGATGTTGAAAAAAACTCTTGGTTCTATAGTCCTGTAATGATATGTAAAGAAAGAGGAATTATAAATGGATATTCTGATAAATCTTTCAAACCTCATAACTACGCATCAAGAGGCGAGGCATTTACATTAGTTGCAAACTATGTCAAAAGTCTAAATTCAACTGAATTAGACAGAGAAGAAATACCTGCTGCTCCAGAATCAGCACCTGAAAATGAGCCTGAAAATACACATCAGACAGTACCAACACCTACAAGCACACCAACACCCCGAAGTAACAAATCATCTGGGACTAGTCCGAAAAAGAACGAAACATCTGATCTAGAAATATATGTTTACAATAACAATCAAGAGCCACTAAAAAAAAGTGGAAATAATTGCAATTCCAAAAGACAAGAATTTGAAAGAAATATCGGCAAAAAGTGACCAAAACGGGTATGTTAAGATTAACATTTTATCAAAAAAAGAATATGAAATAATTGTTAAAAAGGAAGGATACAAGAGTATAGTAAAAGAAAATATTCTTCTCGATGTAGATGAGGTTGTTGTTTCCATGAAAAATGGAAAAAAACTAAGTAAAGAATTTTCAATTGATGTGTTAGAACCTTTACCAGATGAAATATTTGAAAATGTTTTAAATATAAATAAATACATAACTAAGTACGCCTCAGAGTATTTTAGTAACAATGAAAATGCCAATATAGAAGAACTGGTAGAAGAACTCCAAAGTATTTTAACTCAGGATGAGCGGATAAAAGAAGTAAATAACTTAAATGGTACTATTGAAATTGTACTATCAAGCGGATTACGTACTTTTATACAAGTAGTAAATTACGAAGATATGGAAACTATGCCTAGAGGAAGCTCCAATAGTCTTCAGAAAATAAATAATTTCCAAGAAATCAGTGAAGAAGAATATCAAATTACAGATTATGACTTCTTAATGTCAAAAGACATTCTTATATGGTCTCCTTTTGATACTAAATGGAGTGAAGCAGCAGAAACTGTTTACATAGAGGAAATTGTTAAAGAATCTGTTTATAAATATAATTTAGACATATTAAGAGATGAATATGCGAATATAGAATCCTTAAAAGAAATATGCGAGTATGGAATAATTGTATTTTCAACACATGGTATTAACGGAGACTGGATTGTAACAGGGGAGAAAGTAGAAGACACCCAAAAGTACAGAACTGAACAGCAAAGAGGAGAAGTGTCTATATATAATATAATTGATAAAAAAGAAGGAAATATAGAAAGTTATTATATGGTTAATTCGAAATGGTTTGAAAGAAATATACAAGGAACATTTCCAAAAAGTATAATTATAAACAATTCATGTGAAAGTGCAAAAACAGAGTTACTATGGGATGTTTTCAAAAAAAAGGCGCATCCACATATTATGGATACACTGATAAAATTACCAATGAATATGTAGTAATTCAATCAATTAAACTATTATCAGAAATAATACTTGGGGGAAAGAGTACACTTGAAGCTTACAATCCGTCACTTGATAGGTATTATAATGATGGAGGAATGCTTATAATTAAAGGACAGGCAAATTTAAAACTTCCAACCGGACTAATTAACGGTGGTTTTGAAAATGGTTTGGCGGGATGGCAAAAAGATGGAGATGGAAGATCTATTACCCAGCTAGGTTCAATCCGACCAACAGAAGGAAATAGAATGGGTATAATATCAACAGGATTGGGCTATACTCTGGTACAGGGAATACTTAATCAAAGCATTTACATTCCAGAAACAGTCAACACAATATCTTTTGATTGGAATTTTTTGTCAGAAGAATTTTTGGAGTTCATCGGAAGCAAATTTGATGATCCTTTTGTGGTTTCAATAACCTTAGAAACACAGAATAATGAAGAGATTAAAGTTTTAGATATTAATGTTAATAAAATAGCTGAAATGTTTAATGCCACACAATACGATAGTGGTAATTTGATATCTGTTTCACCAGACATAGTCTTTGACAAAGGTGATGTCTGGATGACTGGGTGGCAAACGACAGAAATTGACATAAAAGATTATCGGAATCAAAATGTAATTTTAAAATTTAGTGTCGAAGATGCTGTAGATACAATATATACTACTGCTGTATTAATTGACAATGTAAAATTTGATGTTGAAGATTTATATAACGGTCAACGGATAGAGGTTGACTCTTCAGTATTTAATGAAGACTACATAAGAGGAATTTGGTTTAACGATGCAAAGGGTTCAAGTTATGTATTATACTGTCCTGATGACTTTAGCTCTCAAGCTGAATTTGTAAGAAAACAAACCAAGTTTTTTAACGGATACAAAAATATTGAACAAGTTAAATTTCATGCCATAAAAACAACTAAAGAATTTGAAGAGGTATGGAATAACATGGAGGGACATCC
>LSQX01017432.1_pt2 | contig 18415 bp, 14 predicted proteins | sample 654561 | NCBI WGS metagenome assembly LSQX01 (sample SAMN04489861, study PRJNA283612) | anaerobic digester metagenome | isolation source: 4 biogas reactors fed with cattle manure at either 37C or 55C with and... | place: Denmark: Kongens Lyngby | collected 2014
ATGAACACGAGCAAGATATGAAAGCGTCGAATCGGTATTGCGGTAGTGTGGTATTATAGGGCCGGGGTGATTCCATGGGGAAATACGTCCTGACAAATGTCCGCTTCACAAAAGAAGAACATGAAGCCCTAGTAATTCCGAAGGCAGGCGCCGGGAAGCCTATCCGTCCACAAGCGTAGTTACGGGCTGAGTAGAGTTTAGGGCTGCCCTTAAGGCATCAGGCTCGCTGATAGGTTCAAGGCATGCAAGCCCTTGGCATACATAGGCCAGAGCCTTATCAGGCGCCGGTTCCTTGCCAAAAATCGGAGGCAGAATCACAGCAAGATTATCACCGTCAATGCCTCCCGGATTATGGGAAACCGTCGCTTCAGGCAGGAATAAGCTGTTTACGGCCTGCCACAGGCGTCGGGTGTCCGGCTTGTCACTGCGACCGGCTATCACTATTTCAATAGGCGGACTGTCCGACAGAAGCCATGCCGAGAGCAACATCGGAAACGCAGAAGGATACCTTGACACATTCCCGGAAAAACTCTTGAGCAACTCCTTTGCCGTCTCTTCCCACTCCTCCCGCCCTGTAAGACGTGCAAGCCGGATCAAGTTATGGGCAGATACGGAGTTTCCTGATGGCAAGGCACCGTCTCGCGCATCCTTGCGGCGCACGGGGAGTTCATGAGAGTCATGAGACGTGAAGTAGAACCCGCCGTCTTCTTTATCCCAAAATAGATTGATTTGCTGTTCCGTCAACTCTATAGCAGCTTGAACATAGTCGCTCTCAAACCTTGCTTCCCATAACTCGATAAGACCCTGGATGAAAAAGGCGTAGTCGTCCAGGTATGCAGGAATTGCAGCTTCTCCCTTACGGTATCTCGCCAAAAGCCGACCATCAGGGCGTCTTAGGGTTTTCAAGACGAAATCTGCCGTGCCCTCTGCAACATCAATGTATTTCTGTTCACCCAGGACACGACCTCCTCTCGCGAAAGCCGTGACTATGAGGCCGTTCCACGCTGTGAGGACTTTATCGTCTCTGAACGGCCTTGGGCGTCTGGTTCGTGCCTCAAGAAGACGAGCAAAGGCCTGGCTAAGCATGTCTTCTGTAGCACATGGCGGGTCAGCGTTGTCAGATTCCGCCGGCTCCTTCGTCTCTCCTCCTGCGATTCTCAGTGCGCTCGCTCTGGAGTTAAGGAGGTTCGGGATACTAAGGCCGTTTGAGAAGTTGCCCTTTCTTGTAATATCAAAGTACCGTGTGAAGATTTCAGCATCCTCGCTGCCAAGAACTTCGCATATCTCATCCCGGCTCCACGTATAGTACCTGCCTTCCCCGTCCTCGGAATCCGCGTCCTCGGCTGATGCGAATCCGCCGTCCGGCGCCTGCATATCCCGGAGAAGGTAAGTGAAAATTTCGCGCGCCACCTGAGCATAGAAGGGCTTTTGCGTCGCCTGGTGCGCCTCAAGATATGCCAAAGAGAGAAGCGCGTTATCATAGAGCATCTTCTCAAAATGAGGGACAAGCCATTTATGATCAGTGCTATATCGATGAAATCCAAATCCTATTTGATCGTACACCCCGCCTCTCCGCATCATCACCAAGGTTTTCTCTACCATATCCAGCGCTGATTCATCCCCGGTGTGCCTATAGTACCTAAGCAAGAACAGTAGATTAACAGGCATGGGGAACTTCGGAGCATACCCGAACCCCCCGTAATCCCGGTCAAATTCAGTTCTAAGCGCACTATAAGCATACACAAGCTCGTCATCGCCGAGATCGGCTTCTTCACGCTTTTCACTACCTTCGCTCAGGAGATGTGTAAGCATCTCCCCGGCATGGATTAGCTGCTGCCTGTCATTTCGCCACATTTCACTGACTTTTGCGAGAATATCGAGAAGACCCGGCCTGCCATGCTTCCGTGTCTTGGGAAAGTACGTGCCTGCAAAGAAAGGTTTCTTGCCTGCATCCATAATGACGGTGAGAGGCCATCCGCCTTGACCTGTAGTCGCCAGACAGGCGTCCTGGTATACGCTGTCTACGTCAGGCCTTTCCTCACGATCCACTTTAATTGAGATGTAGCTGTCATTTAGGGCTTTGGCCACCTCCGGGTCGCTGAATGACTCTTCCGCCATTACGTGACACCAATGGCAAGAAGAATAGCCTATCGAAAGAAAAATAGGCTTGTCTTCAGCGTCTGCCCTTCTAAAAGCTTCATCACACCACGGGTACCAATCTACAGGATCACCTGCGTGTTGAAGCAGATACGGATTCTTGCTGTCTGCCAGACGATTCAAGGCTATTCCTCCGTCCTTGCAGGCGCCATTCCTCAGCTACCGCTCACCGGTAGTGTAAGCCTGGAGGATCAAACGTATTCCATACCTCGCTTCTCTGCTGAAAGTTTCGCTTCGATGAACCCCTCGAGCCAGTCCCGAACAGGTCCGAGTGAAGCCTCAAGGATCTCGAGGCTGCCGGATGTAATGTGCTCTAGAAAATAGTCCTTGGCGACTCCCATGGCTTCCTTGGCTTCACCTTCAGTTAGTTTGCCGTCTTTGGATTTCTCTTTTAGCTCATCAACGAGCACCTGATTCGTAGCGCGAACTGCGTCGACGCCAACTGACTCCGCCTCAGTTAAGGCAGCGGAAAGCGATTGTCTCGCTATCTCATTGTCAATCTCCTCAATCTTTTTCCTGAGCAGCGCAACCCCGTATCCAATGAGCACTACCAAAAAAAGGCCAATTACCGGAAGCAGGATTTCAACAACCTTAAGAGCAAAAGCATTCAGAATCATCGCTTTTCCTCTCCTTTCGTATTCTTTGACATACATTTCCTATATATATTACTTTCCATTTATGTCAAATCCTGCCACGATCTCTCCGGCTTTTCTCTTTCAAGTCACAATCGGATATGCACACGAATTTGCCACAGACGAGCCAGGCCTCTCTGCAATGATATGAGAAATCAAGAACTCCCCCCTGAGATCCGAAATGCCCCGGGCCGCTTCGGTCGGCCGGGGCATCTTATGCTTTCCATTCTTGCGTCTGTCACTGGTATGAACTCCGCTAAATGCCTATCAGTCGCAAGACTGCATGCCTGTTGGGACTGGAACCGCTACGATATTCGTCGCCTTCGTAACAACCCCAAAAGGCATGCAATAAACAACCATGGCTTCGGTCATCTCATAATCAGCAGGAAACTAATTTCGGACTAGACAAGGATATGTGCACCTTGAGTCATACGGAGCCATTTCTTATGGGCTATTTCGACCTGTTGCTTTGATAGCAGTCACGGCAATACACGGGTCTATCAGAACGTGGCTTGAAAGGAACCGAAGTCTGCGCGCCACAGCGAGCACAGACTGTTTGGAACATCTCTCTGTCTTCACGCCGACCGCCGCGACGGTCAGTTCGCTCTCGCTCTCTCCTGGCAGATCTGCAAGCCGGACATCTACTCGGCTCGTTCTCGTACCCTTTCGACGCAAAGAACTCCTGCTCTCTTGCGGAAAAGCCAAATTCACTTCCGCAGTCCTTACACACCAAAGTCTTGTCTTGGTACATAAAAAACCTCCTAATCATGCAGCCTTTCGAGGACTATAATATACCGTACGCCTTGGGCTACACCTGGAGGCAATAACTAAGGCTGGACAACAAATATGCTGTTCCAAGCAACCCTCAGTATAAGGTAATGTCAGTATATCACCCTTTTATTGTATGCACAATAGCGACGATTGCGAATGATATCATCTGGGTTCAACATGCTACGCATCGCTTGAATTGTCCTTTATCGGGAAACACTAACGAAAGACCGTTAAAGGATGTGAACTCAGATGGAAATCAAGGAACAGGCCATTGTCCCTCTGGGCTATGGTAAGTACGTCCGTTCAGACAGGATCATCGCGCTTGACCCAATAGAGACTGATCGAGGGCCGGGCCGTCGCACCAGGGTGTACATTGACCAGCTCCCTAACCCCCTAATTGCCTCGAGAACCGAAAACTCAATCCTGGCAAGCATGGTCAGGACAGCCAGGGAAGTCTTGGAGGCTACAGCCGCCCTTGAACTCCTTCAGGATCTTCTCGATGACATTCAACAAGTAGGCCCCATGCTCAGGAAAAGCATCAAAGATGAAGCCGGGCTTGATTTGGAAGAGCTTGAGCATAGAATCAAGGATATCCTTGAACACCGGTTTGATGCAGAGTAAGCGTAGCCCACATCCTCTGGATCAACTGCAGGCCTAACAATATTCGAGGGCTCACTTCTGATACCTACGTTCAACCCCCTGGCACAGCTTTTCTCCCTTTTTCGGAAGATGTAAAGGATAGAACTCAGAGTTTATCCTCAACTGATCAGGTGAAAGGGGACGGTTCATGCTATCATAGAGGTGGCGGAGAGCAGCGGGCCCAGGCCGTTTCTGTACACGAGTGTCGCCCGGCCATCTGCTCCACGAGAACCATCTCATGCAGGATGAATCCCAAGTAAGAGGGAACCAAAGTAGGAGGAAGCCGAAGATGTACAAGATCATGGTTGTCGAGGACGACGACAAGATCGCGGAGATTCTGTGTGACTATCTTGACAAGTACGGCTACGAGGCAATTCGCTCCTCTAAATTTCGGGATGTAAAATCAGATTTCCTTAGCATCTCTCCTGATCTCGTGCTCCTCGATATCAACCTTCCTTATATGGACGGATTCTTCTGGTGCGGACAGATACGAACTGTATCCAAAGCTCCGGTGATTTTCATCTCCGCTCGTTCCGGCGACATGGACCAGGTTCTCGCCTTGGAACACGGTGGTGATGATTACATCACGAAACCGTTCTCCCTGGATGTAGTAATCGCCAAAGTCAAAGCCTCGCTGAGGCGCGCGTATGGTGAGTATTCACGAGGAGGAGCTGACGCCGGCCCGGACGTATACGAACTGGAAGGCCTATATCTCAACCGTGCAAGATGCACTGTAGAATGGCGGGGAGAAGAAGGATACCTGACACCCAAGGAATTTGGGCTCCTTGACATCCTGGCACGCCGTCCTGAGCAAATAGTGTCCCGCTATAAGCTTTTGGAGGCGCTATGGGACGACGTGGATTTTGTCGACGACAACACACTTACAGTCAATGTCACCCGCGTCAGGCGCAAACTTGAAGAGATAGGCATCGAAGAAGCCATCGAGACTGTGCGCGGACACGGATATCGTATGACTTGCTCATGGAGGGACAAAGAATGAGGATTCGTGACTATCTTGTAACTCGACTTGGCTTCATCGTCGCGCATCTTCTTGCCGGAGTATTATGCATCACCGTAATCCAGCTGGACCTTCTCCGGACAGGCGGGATCGGGCTCACTCAGGGTTCGTCAATATACATCGTTGTCCTTCATACAGCCTTGCTCGCAATTGCGCTTGCAATAGACTACTCAAACCAGAACCCTTTCTACAGACGGATGACTGAGATTGCCGGCGCGCCCGACCCTCTCGATCGCATTCCGTCGCTCCCGGAGGCGAAAACCGCGGAACAGCGTATCTCCGGCGAGCTGGCGTGTTCAGCTTACAGCCACCATACCTCAAAGCTGCTTGCCCGCAACGAGCGCTCTCAATTCCACATCGATTTTGCGAATAGATGGGCTCATGCTATGAAAACCCCGGTTTCGGTGATTGACCTTTTGATCCAGCAATCCAGGGAGGCCAAATCTCTGAAAGAGGCGCAAGCACTCTTCGAGAGTATTCAAGAGGAAAACGAAAGAATCGCCCACGGACTCGACATGATGCTGGGCATAGCGCGCGAGGAACGATTCTCAGTTGACCTCTTTCCTGAACAGGTTGACCTTGCGGAACTTGCCCGCGAGGTCATCAACAAGCACAAAAAGGAGTTCATCCGCTACGCGATATACCCTCGGATTGAGGTCTCAGCGGAAAGTGTATGCGTGGAAACGGACAGGAAGTGGATTGCATTTGTCATCGATCAGTTACTGTCCAATGCAATAAAGTACACCAGGGTTGCCCGTCAAGATACTGACAAGAGACTGCTCATTCGCATAGAAGACGAGATCGCGCCTGGAGCTGACGTCGGCGTCTGTGTTAGCGCAGGCACTATATTGCTGACTGTGGAAGACTTCGGGATTGGTATACCTGAACACGATCTTCCTCGCATCTTCGATCCCTTTTTCACAGGCGAAAACGGCAGGCTGGCGCCGGAGTCCACGGGCATGGGGCTTTTCTTGGCAAATAGAATCTGCAGAGAACTGGGTCATGCTCTCATTGCCAGATCCGAGCAAGGGAAGGGAACCGCCATGACAATAGCTTTCTCAACAAAGGCGATTACGTCCGGCGTGATGGTTAAGTAGCCGGCGGCCGGCGGAAATCGGATCATGGCGATCTTCCTTTCAGTAATGTAAGGTTTCATATCCCCTCCTGTAAGGTTAATCCATGGCTCGATACATCCTCAAATTGTATACTCCTAAGTAACGAGACGCTCATCGTTTGTGCTTAGGTATCATGCCTTTATACGCAGATTGGAGGATATTGGTATGCTGGTTTTGACTGCTCAAAGCTTGACAAAGATCTACGGCGCAACTAAGGGAACCACACCTACCTGTGCGCTCTCAGGCCTCAGCCTGGAAGTGAAAAAAGGGGAGTTTGTTGGGGTGATGGGCCCTTCCGGAAGCGGTAAGACGACCTTGCTCAATATACTGGCCACCATTGATACGCCGACATCCGGAAGCATTCAGATAAACGGCGTGTCCCCGGCAGAGTTACACGGGGATAAGCTGGCGCTTTTCCGCCGCCGTCAGCTCGGCTTTGTGTTCCAAGACTTCAACTTATTGAATACCCTGTCAGTCCGCGATAATATCGCTCTTCCGCTTGCCCTGGATAACGTGAACACCAAAGAAATCCACCGCCGCGTGGGAGAAGTGGCGGCTCGGCTCGGAATCTCCCATATACTTGACAAACGCACTTATGAGATATCCGGTGGGGAGCAGCAGCGCGCTGCAATTGCAAGGGGCATCGTTCATAGGCCTGCCATACTGCTGGCTGATGAGCCCACAGGCAATCTGGATTCAAAGGCGTCACACGAGGTTATGCAAGCATTTACCGACCTCAACAGTTCTGACTGCGCCACTGTCTTGGTGGTCACCCATGATCCGTTCGTAGCAAGTTTCTGCAAGAGGATAGTGTTCATTAAAGACGGCAAGGTTTTCTCTGAGCTGAGACGAGGCTCCGACTGCAGACAAGCCTTCTTTCAGAAGGTATTGGATTCTCTGAGCGTGCTGGGAGGTGAATTCAATGACGTTGCTACGTCTCGCATACAATAACGTTAAGGAAAGTCGTCGCACCTACTTCGGCTTCCTCGCCAGCAGTGTCTTCGCCGTCGCAGTGTTCTACCTCTTCGCCGCGTTTCGGGCACTACCTGCGGTAGAAGAAGGCAGTTATTATGGTGCACAGGGCGTTGCAGTTGGGTTTCAGGTCTGCCAGTATCTTATCATAGCGTTCTCGGTCTTCTTCACTCTCTATTCAAACTCCGCGTTTGTTAAGTCACGCAAACGCGAGCTGGGCGTGCTCGCTCTGTTGGGCGCCAAACGACGGCAGTTGAGCTTGCTCCTATTCGGCGAGAGTATGATAGTCGGGATCGCATCCATAGCCATCGGACTCTCTGTAGGCGGACTGTTAGGCAAGCTATTCGTGATGATAATTGACAGAATTCTGATGTCACCCCAACCTCTGTCATTTGTGTTACAGAGCAAACCAATAAAGACCACGACCCTTGTCTACTTGGCCTTATTTGCTGTGATCAGCGCAATCAATAGCATTCGGATCAACATGGATCAGATCATACAGCTTGTAAAGGCCCCTTCCAAGCCGAAGACTCCACCTGCCTATTCCAAGCTTGCTGTTGCCCTTGGCATCCTGTGTTTAGCATCAGGCTACGCAGTAGCGTCGATCGTGACCATGGAAGGTGTCCTTATCGCTTTTCTGCCGGTCACAGCTATTGTGTGCGTTGGGACTCATATCCTCTTCACACAGGGAAGCGTAGCTATCCTTCGCCGTCTTCAGGGGCACAAGTCTCTGTACTACAAGAATATAAACTTGCTCACAATCTCTGATCTTGTCTTCAAGATGAAGGACAACGCGCGCATCCTTGCACAAGTGGCTATCTTGGGCGCAGTGGTGCTTACAGCTTCGGGAGTGATTTACACTCTGACCGTGGCCCCGGCGGAGAGTGCGAAGCAATATGATCGGGCTATCTCCTTCGTTCTGCCAGGCACAGAAGACTCAGTCCGCATTGCAAAAGATTTTAGAGAGCGACTTGCGAAGGAAGGAGCGGTAATCACAGACTCGGCAATAGTGTCTGCCTTACAGGTTCAAGTGCCGGAGATATCCGAGAAGAATACAGGACTCATCGTGCCTGTCGATGACTATAATCGATGGGCGCGCGAGATCGGAGTGCGTGAGGCACATCTGGATTATGGGCATGTCGTACGCGTACTCCCGAGTCAGCGGAATCGTATGCGCTCCGATGATATCGGTCGAACCGTCCATGCGAGAGCAGGCGGAACTGACCTGGTATTCGTGTCAGACGGAACGCTCACCGCACCGCTGGTCAGCGGAATGGGAGATGCTGTATTCGCCTTGGTATGCGACAACAACCGTTTTGCCGAGCTGGTGCAAGGTCTATCCGCAGAACACCGGAAAACCTGGTTCAGTTGCGAAATGTCAAACTGGGAGCAGGCCAAATTCGCGGAGGAAGCTGCAAAGAAGGCAATCCCTCCAGGCTATCCAGTAAAATACGTGTCCCGGATGCAAGAGTACTCGCGTGTCATGGCACAAGTCCATATGATCATGCTCATTGCAATGTTCGTAGCCGCCCTCTTTTTCCTGGCCGCAGGGTCAATGCTTTACTTCAGGTTCTTCCTGGAGATTCAAGAAGATCAGGCAAAGTATATCGCCCTCCGCCGGATTGGACTTTCATGGAAAGAGATTCGCGGAGTCGTCACGCGGGAGATGGCTGTGATGTTCTTCACTCCTTGGGCAGTAGCATTTGTGCACCAGATGTTCGCACTGCGCTCGTACTCAACTGTTACATCGATGATGCCTACAGAAGTCTGGAAGTACGGAGTGGCAGCAGCCGGCATTTTCTTTGCATTACAAACAGGGTATTTCCTGATGACGCGAGCTGCTTACCTTCGCGAACTAGCCCCTATGGCCAAGTGAGCATAGTCAGTCATAGTTCAGCGGTCACGGTAAGTATCGAGGATGGGGGCCTCACCTTTGGTGAAGCCCCCATCCTCGATGAGCTCCCTTATTATAGCCTGTTCTCGAAGGGGACGTTAATACTCTTGCAAGATATTACACCCTTATCGGCAGAATTATGTAGCCCTGCGGTGCTATCTTAAACCCCAATCAGAATTTGAAGTTCGCTCCGACGGTTAATCCGCTCACAGTAATATCCCTTGCCTCCGGCTGATCCCAAGTCCACCACCGGTAATTGCAGGAATCAAATGGCGGGTCGCACGGACGACCGTTGAAGTTCAAGAAGTAGAGTGATGGAACATCCTTCCAAAGAGACGCATAGTAGCCCGCCTCTACCGCCAACTGTTCTGTAATCTGGTAACCTAACGATGCGCTCAGGTCATATGTACGGATTTGGACAGAATTCACAGCTGAATAGGGCACATCCATACTCTCATCGACATTCCACTTGTAGGAGTCTTCTTCCTCTCCTTCTTCATAATACGAGCGGCTCACAACCCATGTAACGTCTGACGTTGCGGTGCCAAACAAGATCCCTGCTTTTGCGCCTGCTTTTAACACTAGCTTATTGCCTAAAGCATATTTACCTTCAATACCGACTTGCGGGCCGATAGCGGTTATGCTAAGGTTACTATCCAAGTCAAAATCCCATTTTTCAGAGGTCCCATAATAACCATAGTAGTCAACAACATATTGAAGACCTTCTTCATCAGTAAAAATACCACCGGATAGCTCCAAGGCGGTTGACTGATGCTGATTGAAGACCGCTCTACGCGCCCCACCTGAAAAGCCTACCTGCCAATCCGGTCCTGCAAGAGTCTTCGTGGCAGAGATGTCAACAGCAGACATCGATAGATCGCCTTCCCCGACAAGAACACCCTTTCCATCAAACTCGTAGAAACCCGCATAGTCTGATCGATCCCTGTCAAACGAGAAGTTTGCTTCCCACCAAGGCAGTGTCAGCCAGTGGTGCCGGTCTAGCCAGTAGTCCGCTGCCCCTTCTTCTGTGTATTCCCCTTCGTATTTGTCTATGAACTCCACACCTACTGTGTCAGAACGCTTAAGACCCCAGTATGAGATACCGACTGAAGCAGAAGGAGACAGGAAATACGACCCTGACAGAATGAAGCTCGCCCCTATACCCGGCTGTAAAACAAGTTTTTCCGCATCGAAAAAGTAGTCATCTTCATAATCTCCATACTCATCATATCCGTACTTGTTTTCGCTCACTTGATAGTCCGCAACCCACTGATCCGCCCCTCCTACACCTGCATGCCAGTACTTCAGGCTAAGCTCTGCCTTCTCCGCAAAAGCCGGTACTGAAACGAGACTGAAAGCTAACACCATCAAAACAATCCCTAAAACCTTTTTCATGACACTGCCTCCTTAATGTATGTTTATCAGACTCGATCTTAGAAATAACTTCAGCAAAGAGTAGATTGATGGTATTGGGATACTCACTTGCCTTTGAAAACAAGAATGCAGTGTCCGTTTGCGCAGGTCAATCATCCCATGGGATGATATTGAATAAACACAATCCCATGCTATTTCGGGTTGTCTCGCGGCTTTTCTATCATCCCGAGGGATGATAGAAAACTTCCGTCAAGTAATCACTGCCGCGGTTTGAACAAGGCGCATAGAAAGCACGCTCATCAAACCTTAGTGTGCGGGGTTCACCAGATGGTTTGAGTTTTAGAGGCGGCAAGGACTGCAAGACTCTGCTTCAAGACAAAGAAGATAGGGGCTCTTCGCCCTTCAGCGTCACCCCTACCTTCGATAAGATTGCTTATTGTGGCCTATGTTTAGCACAAACCTTGATATACGCGCTGAGTGTTATGCCCTACCAGTGAGATCCTGCAGCCCGGCAGTGCAGTCACAAACCTCGATCAGAACTTGAAGTTCACTCCAAGAGTCAATCCTCTCACAGTGATGGTTCTTGCTTCCGGCTGCTTCCAAAGAATTGCATCGCCATCACCATCATCTTCTGCAACGGTAGGCGCCACGGACTCATCGAGTCTAAACTGGAAAAGCGATGGGACGCCCCTCCAAATTGAGGCATAGTACCCTGCCTCTACCGACAATTGTTCAGTAATCCGATAAGCCAGGCAAGCGCTTAAGTCATACGTAGTAATTCGGATAGAATCTGTAGCTTCATGTTGGCTTCCTACAGGATCATCTTCATTAAGGATCCACTCGAATGTCTCCGGATCATAGTCCCACAAGCGTCTCTTTGCCATAGCCTCTGCCTGCGCAGTTCCAAACAGAAGTCCCGCTTTTGCGCCTGCCTTTAGCGCCAGGTTATCGGCTAAAGTGTATGACCCCGCAATACCTACATGCGGGCCGATAGCGCTTACGTTGAGTTTGCTGTCTGGGCCTATTGTCACTTTTTCATCTCCGAACACGATCCCTAGCTCCGTTGACAGATGCTCATTGAAGGCCGCCCGCCGCACACCGCCTGAAAGACCTGCCTCCCAACCCGGTCCGGAGAACGTCTTGGTTGCATGTACATCAAGTGCGGACATGGACAGGGTCTCTTTCCCAGCAAGAACAACGTTCTCCCACACAACGGGAATTTCATCCTCGAACCAAGGCAGCTTCATCCAGTACCACTCGGGATCTCCGTTCAGCGTAGTTGTAGCGCTTAACGGAAAGAACATGTATTCGTTTTCGAGCTCAACGCCTACTTCGGCTGCACGGCTGAGACCCCAGTATGACCCGCCTACTGAAATGGAAGGAAATATGAAGTACTCCCCTGACAGAATGAAACTCAATCCCGAACCGGGCCGTAGCACTAGCTCGTTCTCGTCCTTATGTGGCGGGGGTTCCCACTGAAGAACCGATACTCCATACGACTCAATAGCTTCAACGTCATATGTACCATAATCTGCAACCCACTCATCCGCGCCTACGACACCGGGGTACCAAAGCTTGAGGTCAAGTTCGACCTGCTGAGCAAAAGCCGGTACTGAAACAAGACTGAGAGCCAACACCAATAAGACGATCCCTAACATCTTCTTCATGACACTGCCTCCTTGATACATTTTGACGTAACATGAACTACTAAGACGATACGTAAGCAATTATCTGATTATTGGATATACTTCCCTATGCTTACAAATCAAGGATGCAGCTTTAGTATGCTCGGGTCAATCATCCCCAGGGATGATATTGGCCATTTGGCAGGCAGTAATTGGCATATCTACGTTGGGAATCACATGAAAGAGGCCTCGCAAAAAAGCGAAGCCCCTATCTTCATTGAGAATATGTCCTATATTAGCCTGTCTTTTCGCTGAACCCGCAGTGCCTGCAACGGACGTCATGTAACATCACTATCAGTAGACATGAGAACGATGTTCCCGGGCAGCGCCATCCTACTAGACCTGCCTAGTTGCTCAGAACTTGAAGTTCACGCCAAGAGTCAAACCCCTCACAGTAATATCTCTCGCCTCAGGCTGCTCCCAAAGAGTTGGATCGCCATCATCTTCTGCAATGGTAGGATGCGCGGACTCATCCACCCTAAACTGGAGAACCGACGGGACTCCCTTCCAAATTGATGCATAGTACCCGGCTTCTATTGACAGCTGTTCTGTAATCTGATAGGCGAGGGAGGCAAACAGGTCAAATGTTTTGATTTGAACAGGATCCGTAACTGAGAACGACTCCTGCATCTTGTCATCATTGACAATCCAATCATCAGGAATGTCCTCTATTTGGGCACGGACTGCTTCGCTGCCTATGCCAACATTGAGTACACTATCTTCCTCGTGGTAGTATTCAAGATAGCTACCTGTAAACACGGCATCTGCCACCGCCGTGCCAAAAAGAATACCAGCTTTTGCGCCTGCCTTTAGGGCCAGCTTATCGGCTAAAGCATATGTCCCTTCGATACCGATTTCCGGTCCGATAGCAATTACATTGACTTTGCTGTCAAGATCATATTCTATTCTCTCGCCCTCGTAATAACCGTCCTCGTGAAAATCCGTGAAGACCCCTAGATTAGTCAGCAAATTTTGATTGAATGTTGCCCGACGCATACCACCTGAAAGGCCTGCCTGCCAACTAGATCCTGAGAACGTTTTTGCAGCGCAGATATCAAGAGCAGACATGGAAATACGCTCTTCCCCCGCGGCAGTCGTTATGGGGAAGATAAAAGCCGGCAACTCTTCTTCTACCCAAGGCACTTTTACCCAGTAGTAATTGAAGGTCTCACTACCGTTATTACCATTGCTACTGAAGGTGTCCAAATAGAAGTCGATGTCGTTTTCAAGAATCACGCCCACTTCGTCAGCACGGCTGAGACCCCAGTAAGACGCGCCTACTGAAATGGAAGGCAATATGAAGTACTCTCCTGACAGAATGAAACTCAATCCCGAACCGGGCTTCAGAATCAGCGTGTTCTCGTCCTTATGCGGCGGGGGTTCCCACTGAAGAGTCGAGACTCCGGTTGGCACAGGACTTCCTAAGTCATATGTACCATAATCCGCAACCCATTCATCCGCACCTACGACACCGGGGTACCAGAGCCTTAGGTCAAGTTCGACTTGCTGTGCAAAGGCCGGCGCTGAAACGAGACTGAAAGCTAACACCAACAAGACAATCCCCAACACCTTTTTCACGATACTGCCTCCTTAATGTATGCTTGTAGGACTCGATCATAGAGATAACTTCAGCAAAGAGTCGATTGATGGTTTTGGGATACTCACTTGCCTTTGAGAACAAGAATGCAGTGTCCGTTTGCGCAGGTCAATCGTCCCATGGGATGATATTGAATGAACACAATCCCATGCTATTTAGGGTTGTCATGCGGCTTTTCTATCATCCCGAGGGATGATAGGACGACTGCTGTCAAGTAATCGCTATCATGCCTTAAAGGCAAGCGTCCTTCGGTGTGGTCGGAAAGCGACCACAAAATCCTTTTTGCTGTATGATTTTCTGCCACCTTTCTCGGAGAAATGCCAAGAGTGGCCGAAAATCGACCACCGCAAGGCCTGTTAGTGCCTGATATTCAGCCACGATCGAGGCTCAAGGTGGCAGGATATCAGGCACCTCATCACGCAACAAGGATCCATTAGGGGAGTGCTGCCTGGAAATCGGGCACCTTTTTCAAAAAGGTGCCCGAAAACCTGGCACGTTCTCAAAAAAGGTGACAGGAAATCTGTCACCTGAGCCCTAAAGAGATGTCAAGATCCCAGGTCAGCCCAAAGACATGGTCGAAAACCAGGCACCTTCGCCGTTAGGGTGGTCGAGAATCTGTCACTTGACGGCTTTTTCCTGCGACAATCTAAAGTGATGGCAGAAATCCAGGCACGGTTTCAAAAAATGTGGTCGAAACTCGACCACTCCTCCTGAAAAGCGCTTTGTGTCTTCGATTGACGTAAGCTTAGGCGATATTGAAGAACCGCAACCTTAGCGGATTATCGCACCTTCGGCAGCCTGATCCTTGGTGGGGGCTATTGTACGCTTACCCTTAAAGAAAGCACACGTAACGTAGACTCATCCCACTTTCGTGCGCAGGCTCACGGAATGGCCTGTGTCTCTTGGGCGGGGGGAGGGGGGTGGACCTTAAGGCTTCGCCTCAAGGCAAAAAGGTAGGGGCTTCGCCCTTCGGCGTCACCCCTACCTTCGATAAGATTGCTTATTGTGGCCTATCTTTAGCGCGGACCTTGATATACGTGCCAAGTGTTATGTCCCTCTATCAGCGGGCTCATGCAGCCCTGAAGTGCAGTCACTGGCCTCGATCAGAACTTGAAGTTCACTCCGAGAGTCAATCCCCTCACAGTAATATCCCTTGCCTCCGGCTGCTTCCAAAGAATCGGATCGTTATCGCTATCATCTTCTGCAGTGGATGACCCCACAGACTCATCCACACTGAACTGAAGAACCGATGGGACGCCCTTCCAGATTGAGGCATAGTACCCTGCCTCAACTGACCACTGGTCCGTAATCTGATAAGCCAGAAAAGCGCCTAAGTCGTACGTGATGATTCGCACAGCGTCTTTAGCTGAATGTTCACTAACAACCAAAGGCTGCTCAAGATTCCACTCGGATGTCCCCGGATGAATGGACCACACGCCATCCTCCGCAGTGGCGTCTGTCTGGGCAGTTGCGAATAGAAGCCCCGCTTTTGCGCCTGCCTTCAGCGTCAGCTTATCACCTAAAGCGTATGTCCCCTTCATACCTACTTGGGGACCGATAGCGCTTACATTAAGTTTGCTATCGAAGCTCGCTGCCACTTTGATGCCCCATGGCTCGTCATCGTCGAGATCCCAGTATCCAATCTCCAACTCCATTGACATATTCTCATTGAAGATCGCTCGCCGCACACCACCTGAAAGACCTACCTCCCAACCAGGCCCTGATAACGTCTTTGTGGCGCAGATGTCCAGAGCAGAGATGGAGAGTCTTTCTTCTCCACCAATAACAAGCTGGGGGAAGTTAATCCCCGCCTCATCTTCCATCCAAGGCATCAATATCCACCAGTACGGTGGAACCCCATTCATTGTTCTCACCATATCACTGGGAATTCTCATGGGTACAAGTAAGTCGCTTTTGAGATCGACACCAACTTCGGTCGCACGGCTGAAGCCCCAGTATGACCCGCCTACTGAAATGGAAGGTGTTATGAAGTAATCCCCCGACAGAATGAAGCTCAATCCCGAACCGGGCCGTAGCACCAGCTCGTTCTCGTCCTTATGTGGCAGGGGTTCCCACTGGAGAGCCGAGAGTCCATTTGGATATTCCTCAACAACATACGTACCATAATCCCCAACCCACTCATCCGCACCTACGACACCTGGGTACCAGAGCCTTAGGTCAAGTTCGACTTGCTGGGCAAAGGCCGGTGCTGAAACGAGGCTGAGAGCCAACACCAACAAGACAATCCCTAGCACCTTTCTCATGACACTACCTCCTTGACATATTTTGGGGCACAAAATGACCATGAAGATGACCACAGGTAAGAAGTCACGAACTACGCAACAATCAGATATACCTACCTATTCTCACAAATCGAGGATGCGACTTTAGGACGCCAAGATCGATCATCCCTAAGGATGATATTGAACATTCTGAACTTTATGCCATGTTATATTTCGGTCTGGGTTTAAAGCGTGAGCATGACGTGGCGCAACGCCACTACACTAATAGAGCACACAGAAACCTTGTGGTTCATGGGCAACACCATACTGAACCCCAGCTATACTTGAAGTTTACCCAAGAGTCAAACCCTTTACAGTGATGTCTCTCCCAAAAGGCGGGAAGGGCTGGGGGTCCCGGTAGATGCCGACCCGAGGCGACGCGGAAGATCAAGTATGCGGAGGAAAAATGCACAGCAGCTCAGCAAGGCAAAATCAATGGAGGTCAGCCTTTCTGTCGGTCTCTTCGGAAGAAGCAAGAAAGCGCGTGAAGCTGATGAGAAGTTCCTTTCTGTTGGATATGTCAAGCTTCTGGAAAACATGCCTTATGTGTGTCTTCAGCGTGCCTTCTGAAATACACAGTCTCTCTTGAATCTCATCATTTGTCATGCCTTTTAGAAGCAGTACGACAACCTCCAACTCCCGGCGCGTCAGAGAGTATTCAGTAGCCATAAGGTTCAAAACGTAATGGTCAATAACGGCCTCGACCTGATGAGACGGCTTTTTCCTCGATGATAACCCGGTAGTAGATGACAATGCTCGAAATGCGCTGAAGTTCTCTATAGTAGGCCCGTCTTCATGAATAGTCGTCCTGGTTGTCCCAATTCCTTCAACTGTAGCCCCCTCATGAGTTAAGGTCTCCTCGAGCCTCACCAACCCAATGACTCCAACAAACAGGATCAAGGTCGCCACCAGCGATATGTTGCTAAAGCCGACCTCACCCATGGGCAAACATCTTTCAACAAGAAACATGCCCACGAGAATTACCCAGACATTCAGTCCTAGGCCCAAACCATAGTAAGAACTCACCTGATCCTTGGGAGCTATATCAGCAAGACTAACCCATAGAAAAACATCAACGCATGCACAACCAATTTGGATAAGCGTTTGGGCAATCAGGTATCCGGGGACACCCGACATCGGCAAGAGTGAAAGCAAAGGCATGGATAACCCGAGGCAGACAAAACCCATATTTGCCAGATGGCGCCTTCCCACAGAGTCAGCAATCCACCCACACAGAAGACACATGAGAATATACGGAATGACATTGTAGAAACGATCGAGAATACCTATCATAGTCAGGCTTGGGAAGACAATCCTATGGGCAAACCCTCCTATTATAGAGGTAGATGCTATTAAGACAGCCAAAGACACAAAGAAACGCCGAAGGCGAAGCTTGCCCCCGGAGACTGTTTCTCCGAGAGTCACCTCGCGCCCTGCACCCATCGGCGGAAGCGCCATACCGTATCGACAAACAGCAAGAAACGAAACAAGAAGCCAAGCTGAACTCACAGATACTGTAACGAGTGGCTCCAGGTGAACAAGAAAGGCAGTATGAATATATAGAGCGATATTAGCGATGGCCATAGACAGCGCAAACCCCCGGCCCAGCTCATTCCGGGGAATGGTCCTTGCCATCTCTTTGGCGCATGTTACGACAAAAGCACTGGATACAAGGCCTGAGAGAGGCGTCAGCCAAGGCCAAAGTCTGCAAGGGGCATAAATAAAAGTGACTGTAAGCCCGAAACAAACAAGACAAGAAAGGCCCATCACCAAAACATCAATGGCGTTCTCACCTGTGATATTGTCGGTCAGGCGTATCTCGCCTTTGCCGGGGAGTTTCCGGCTCAAACCAATAAGGTAACGTCTTCCCCAGATACCATACGCTATCAGACCAAGACCATGGAACAGCAAAAACGCGACTCCAATGTCTGTGGCATCGATACCGCGGGTTTCGGCGAAAGCATAGAGAGAAGGTCCGAGCAAGGGAAAGCTCAGCAACCAAGAGAAGAATACGCCTAATAAGGCGGAGAGAGATCCATATCTAAATGCGACTCCCCGATAAGCTTCACAAGTCACAGATTCAACCTCCGAAAAACTCCGAGTCCCGAACTCCAAGCAACAACCTCATGCCCGCAACTGAAACTGTAACGGGGGGCAATACGTTTAGGAGTTTTGAGCAAGCCTGCCAAAGCTGCTTTGTAATCCGCTATGTCTGGCTGTGATATTAGACATTCGATGACAATTCTAAAAATCCTTGTCAATATACTAAATCTCTTCGC
>LSQX01299328.1_pt1 | contig 18414 bp, 16 predicted proteins | sample 654561 | NCBI WGS metagenome assembly LSQX01 (sample SAMN04489861, study PRJNA283612) | anaerobic digester metagenome | isolation source: 4 biogas reactors fed with cattle manure at either 37C or 55C with and... | place: Denmark: Kongens Lyngby | collected 2014
ATACTTACATCAATACAAAATGAATGTACATAACAATGCAGCAATGGTGATAGGCAGAAGAAGCTATGGATTCAAAGAAAAAATCCCCAAACCCATTAAAGATAAACTGATAGAAGATAAAACAAAATTTAACGGGAAAACCGAATGGGGACGATGGAGTGAAATAAACAAAATAACAAATAAAATATTAGCAGGAAAGGAAGGTGAAAATCCCGGTTTGTGGTTAAAGGATAGAAAACAAATACTTGGATTAGTAAATTAGTATTAACTTTAATATAAATCAATCTCCAAAGTACACTAAGTTGAAAGGCTTTGGGGATACATAAATATTAGGAGTGGCTAACAGCCACAGTCTTGTAGGACTTGATAATAAAAAGGTTATCAGGGCAATACAGGGTTTTAATACGAAAGTATTGATCCGAGTGGTTGAATCCTGTGACACCACCGCTTTATTATATATAATAGGGTGAAAAACTTGGATATATAATTGTCTAGGTTTTAGAAACCAGGTAGCATACATGAAAGGGAAAATAAACATATTGGTAGTAATTGGATTTATTATCTACTTGGGTTATTTATTGACAAACAAATTTATTGCACCGATTCCTTATGAAATAGGGATCCCTGTTGTTATACTCGGGGTGGCATTGATAGTAATCGGGACACTTACAATGAACAAACGTAGTCCCAAAAAATAGGTATAATATATAAAAGACAGAAAATTGAGTGTAACCTGGGAGTGGGCAAAAATGAATAATAAGTGCACTAATAAAGGATTATTATGGCTGTTTGCTCTTATTGTGTTACTGGTCGGTATCGGTTTATATATAGCAGATTACTATAGTCTTCTTCCGCGAAGGACCTATACTGCTGAAGATTTTAACATTGCAACGGTGTATAGTGGGGTAGACTATAACGATAACGGAATTGATGATTATACAGATATTCTACACGGGGCAAAGATGGATGCCGAGAATTGTCCCACCTATAACGGGGCATATTATAGCGGAGGTTATCCACCCGACGACATTGGAGTATGTACCGATGTTGTATGGAGGGCTTTTAAGAATGCGGGATTCGATTTACGGGAGATGCTCAACAATGATATTATCGCGAGACCGGGGGATTATCCTAATGTTGAACAGAGGGATAAAAACATCGATTTCCGTCGTGTCGGCAATTTACGTGTCTTTTTTGATAAGTATGCATTATCCATATCGACAGATATAACTTACATCGAGGAATGGCAGCCCGGCGATATCGTTATTTTTGGAGACGATAAACATATCGGTATCGTGTCGGACAAAAGAAACAATAAAGGACAACCTTATATTATCCATAACTACGGCCAGCCAAAACGCGAACAGGATTTTTTGAAACACAGCAACGTTACAGGCCATTATCGTTTTGATGCTTCAGAGGTTTCAGAAGATATCATTGTAAAATGGTCGGATTAAAAATTAGAAAGCAGAGTGGTGGCACGGGGAGTGGTGGCATGGGGACGCTTTGTTTGCCACATTGGAAGGTGCGGGTGGCACTGGGACGCTTTGTTTGCCATTTTGGAATTAGAAACAAAGGACCGGTGCTTCTTTGTGTTGTGTTTTTCCAACAGCACAAAAGCATCGTCTTCCTGTGTATCCTGTGTACCTCAAATTAAGTTTAGAATAGGGGGATGACTTTATGATCAAAAGAAAATTTAAAATTAAACCGATTTTAATAGTGATCGTATTATTACTGAACACCTTTTTCATTGTTTCTTGTAAGGAAAAAGGGGATCCCAACCGGAAAACTTCAAGCTCCGGGTTGAACAGTATTGGTTCTAAAGGAGAAATTGTTGTAGAAGATGAAGAGAAACCTGTAATAGAAAAAATCGAAGATGGAAAGACCAATCCGGGGACACCTCGTAATTTTCAATATATATTTGACCGTAAGTGGGAAGCTAGGTTATATCCCCCGGGTGACGATTTTGAGAACTATATGGTGTTTTTAACCTTTGATGAAAATGGCAATGTAACATTACAAAAAGGACTTAAAGAAAGTGAAGCGGACGAAATATATGTAGGCACCTATGAAATTTTTCTTGATGAAGAATCCCCAAAGGGCCATGGACCCGAGATTTTTAAATTTGATTTAAAGTTAGACTATTCCGCTTGGGGTGAAATAGGACCGGAGAAGATTCGCGGCTTATATTTTTCCGAATCAGACAAAGACGGTTCCGGTATTACCTTTTGGCTAAGTGATGGTGATCCCTTCCATGAAGGAGTAGACGAGTATAAATTCTTTTTACAGCACGAACCGGGGTTGACGAGCAAGGTAAGTATTTGGGATTTAAGCGAAGAAATGGTGTTTGAATATTTAATGTCGGCCGTCCCGAAGGTGAATGAAATGGTGATGCTGCACGGAATGGCACTTGTGCTTGAGGACAATAAAGATACATTTATAGACGGTATAAATTGCAGGACTGTATGGCTGGGGACCAATCACGAGGAGCATTTTGTCAGAGAAATATTATATGCAATAGAAGATTACGGCAAGGTTTATGAATACGATGTAGTAAATGATGAATGGCTATATATGGGCAATTAAGGTGGCAAACAAAGCGTTCTCATGCCACATGCCATATTACAAAATAATTAAAATATAAATTTCCCTATTGCAAACCAATATTATATTTGATATACTTTATGAAAATACAAGTTACAAATTCGAAGACAAAGAAGAGTAGTTAATTCTCATCTTTTATAGAGAGCCAAAGGTCGCTGGAATTTTGGCAAAGATGGTTTTAATGAATGGACTTTGTAGAAGCCGGTGGAAATCCAAGGAAAGTACCCCGAGCCGGAAGCCTACCGTTAACTGAGGACAGGATATGTTAGTATCCCATTAAGAGTGATGCATTTTTGCATAATTTAGGTGGCACCGCGAATTCAACCTTCGTCCTATTAAAGGATGAAGGTTTTTTTGTATTTTAAATCTAATTCAGGAGGAATGGAAAATGAAAAAGGAAAACGGATTATTTGGAGAATTCGGTGGAGCTTATGTACCGGAAGAATTGAAATCAATATTGGAAGAATTGGAAAAAGAGTTTTATGATGCTATGGAAGACGAAGAATTTTTAAAGGAGCTCGATTATTATTTAAAGGAATATGCAGGCAGAGAGAACCCGTTATATTTTGCGGAAAGACTGACAGAAGAAGCAGGCGGGGCCAAGATTTACCTAAAGAGGGAGGACCTGAATCATACGGGAGCTCATAAAATCAATAACACCTTAGGACAGGGGCTGTTGGCTAAGAGAATGGGCAAAAAGAGAGTGATAGCGGAAACCGGCGCAGGACAACACGGGGTTGCCACGGCTACGGTGTGTGCTTTATTAGGCATAGACTGTACAGTCTATATGGGGGAAGTAGATACAAAAAGACAAGAATTGAATGTATTCAGAATGGAGATGCTCGGCGCAACAGTAGTACCCGTAAAGGAAGGAAACAGAACCCTAAAGGAAGCGGTAGATAAAGCCCTTGAAGATTTTGTGGAAAACAGAGATAATACTTTTTATCTTCTCGGTTCGGTGGTAGGCCCTCATCCATATCCGATGATAGTAAGGACATTCCAATCCGTCATAGGAGAAGAGGCAAGAAGACAGATTTTAGAAAAGGAAGGAAGATTGCCCGATTACTTAGTGGCTTGTGTTGGCGGCGGAAGTAATGCAATGGGATTATTTGCACCTTTTTATGAAGATAAAGAAGTGAGGATGATAGGGGTGGAACCGGCCGGAAAGGGTTTGGATACTAAGGAGCATGCGGCCAGTATATGCAAAGGCAGTGTCGGCCTGATCCATGGTTTTAAATGTTATCTGTTGGACCATAATACTCATTCCATTGCAGCAGGATTAGATTATCCGGGAGTAGGCCCGGAGCACAGTCATTTTAAAGATATTAAAAGGGCTGAGTATGAATCTGTAACCGATATAGAAGCCTTGGATGCATTCTTCATGTTATCGAGAACAGAAGGAATAATACCGGCTCTGGAGAGCGCTCATGCCGTAGCCTATGCGGCGAAACTGGCAAAGACCCTGGATAAAGATGATATCATAATAGTGAATCTCTCTGGCAGGGGTGACAAGGACGTGGCACAGGTAAAGGATATAATAAAAGGGAATTAAGTGGATAAGGTCAGAAAAATGGCAATAATATTATCCACTGTATCAGCTTCTTTAAAGGACGTTTTGCTTATTAAAACTTCTTTGACGGAAAACGGCAAAGGAGTTTTTTGATTATACGAGGGGGGAACGCTATGAAAATTTCACCGAGCATAGACGAGGTAAAAAGAATTGCAGCCACGGGAGAATATAAAGTACTGCCGGTCAGTTGTGAAATTTTATCAGACATCTGCACACCTATCGGGGCGATAAAAATTTTGAAAAATGTATCGTCTCACTGTTATATGCTGGAGTCTGTTATCGGAAAAGATTTGATTATATTCCTCCATTTACCGGCGGACCTGTCGGCTACTTAACCGGAAATATCACATTTTTGTTTGACAAAAAAACCTACTGCTCGAAGGATCATGCTTGAAAACTTTATAAATCTAAAACAAAGGAATGATTACTATGATTAAGGATGCAATCATAAAGATCGTGAATAAAGAGGACCTTACTTACGATGAAGCCTACACGGTGATGAATGAAATTATGAGCGGTGAAACAACGCCTACCCAGAACGCTGCTTTTCTTGCGGCCCTTTCAACAAAGAGCACGAAAGCCGAAACAGTTGACGAGATTGCCGGATGTGCGGCAGCTATGAGAGACCACGCAACCAGGATAAAGAGCGACTTGGATTTGTTTGAGATTGTTGGCACGGGTGGGGATGACGCACATAGTTTCAACATTTCAACCACATCGGCCCTTGTTGTTGCCGCGGGGGGTATGGGGGTGGCGAAACACGGTAATCGTGCGGCTTCTTCAAAGAGCGGAGCTGCGGATTGTTTGGAGGCCCTTGGCGTAAATATTTTTCAGAGCCCGGAAAGATGCATTGAACTTTTAAATGAAGTTGGGATATGCTTCTTTTTCGCACAAAAATATCACACTTCTATGAAATATGTCAGTAATATTCGACGCGAGTTTGGCTTCCGTACCGTATTCAACATCCTCGGACCGCTAACTAACCCCATAAGTCCGAAAATGCAGCTTCTTGGCGTATATGACGATTATTTGCTTGAACCGCTAACGCAGGTCCTTATCAGTCTTGGTGTTGAGCGGGGCATGGTTGTCTATGGTCAAGACAAATTGGATGAAATTTCCATGAGTGCCCCGACCGCCGTATGTGAGTTCAAAGACGGTTGGTCCAAAATTTACACCATTACTCCGGAGGAATTCGGGTTTGAACGCTGTACCAAAGCCGACCTTGTAGGCGGAACGCCCACAGAGAATGCGGAAATAACTCTTGCGATTCTAAATGGCGAGCAGAACCACAAACGCAATGCAATACTAATGAACGCCGGGGCGGCGCTTTATATTGGGGGCAAGGCGGAAACGATAAAGGACGGTATCGTTTTAGCCGCAGAACTTATTGATTCCGGAAAAGCACTCGAAATACTTCAGAAATTTATTGAAGTGAGCAATCGTCCGGAGGTAGAGGTATGACAATACTGGATAAGCTTGTCGATTATGCGCGGGAGCGTACTGAAAAGGCTAAGGAGAAAATGCCGATTGAAGAAATAAGAAGTCAAGCAGTCTCTGCAACTAAGGGAACATTTTCTTTTGAAAAGGCATTGAAAAAACCGGAGCTCTCCTTCATCTGTGAGTGCAAAAAAGCCTCTCCTTCTAAGGGCCTGATCTCACCGGGATTTCCGTATCTGCAAATCGCAAGAGAATATGAAGCGGCGGGAACCGATTGCATCTCTGTGCTGACCGAACCTAAATGGTTTCTCGGAAGTAATAAGCATTTGAAAAAAATCGCAAATTCTGTTTCTGTTCCTTGTCTGCGTAAGGATTTCACCGTAGACGAATACATGATTTACGAGGCAAAACTGCTTGGGGCTTCTGCGGTTCTTCTTATTTGTTCAATTCTGACCGAAAAGCAGATAAGCGGGTTTATCGAGATTTCGGATATGCTTGGATTGTCGGCACTGGTGGAAGCTCACAGTGAATATGAAGTAGAGAAGGCGCTCAATGCCGGTTCCCGCATAATCGGGATTAATAATCGCAACCTGAATGATTTTACTGTAGATATCGAAACCGGTTACAGGCTTCGTAAGCTTATTCCTCCGGAGATTCTGTTTGTATCTGAAAGCGGTGTAAGCAATGCCGAGGATGTAAAAAAACTGCAGCAAGCAGGGGTTGATGCGGTACTAATCGGTGAAACACTGATGAGAGCTGTTGATAAAAAAGAAAAACTTACGGAATTACGGAGCTTATTATGACAAAAATAAAGCTTTGCGGACTTTCAAGCCCCTGTGACATAAAGGCCGCCAATGATTTGAAAGTCGATTTTATCGGGTTTGTTTTTGCCTTAAAAAGCCGTCGCTATTTAACGCCAAAGAAGGCGGCTGAATTGAAAAAGCTGCTGCATCCCGATATAAAAGCGGTCGGTGTGTTTGTAAATGAAAGCATTCATACTGTTGCCGGACTTCTGAACGGTGGGACAATTGAAATAGCCCAGCTTCATGGTAACGAAGACGAAGATTATATCAAACAATTGCGGGCACTTACCGGTAAGTTGATTATTAAAGCGTTTCATGTCGGCGACACGCTGGATGTAACAGCTATACGGAACAGTTCCGCGGATTATATGCTGCTCGACTCCGGAAGCGGAGGCACGGGAATGACTTTTGACTGGAAACTGATACAGGGAATTTACAGACCATATTTTCTTGCCGGTGGACTCGATGCCTATAATGTACGGAGTGCAATCGATGAATTGAAACCCTATGCGGTGGATGTCAGCTCCGGCATTGAAACCAACGGAATAAAGGATTTTTCCAAGATGAAAAAGTTTATTAGCGCTGCAAAGGGCGCGTGAAAAGAGGGAATAACAAAATGACAAACCAAAAAGGACGCTTTGGCATTCATGGCGGTCAGTATGTCCCCGAGACTCTGATGAATGCGCTGATTGAGTTGGAAATAGCCTATAATTGTTATAAAAATGATCCGGAATTCGACAGGGAACTTTCGGAATTATTAAACGAATACGCAGGCAGACCATCAAGACTATATTACGCCGGGAAAATGACAAAAGATCTTGGCGGCGCAAGAATTTATCTCAAACGCGAGGATTTGAATCATACAGGCGCTCACAAAATTAACAACGTACTAGGGCAGGCTCTTTTGGCAAGGAAAATGGGTAAAACCCGTCTGATTGCCGAAACGGGAGCCGGCCAGCACGGAGTTGCAACCGCTACCGCTGCCGCATTGATGGGTATGGAGTGTGTGGTTTTTATGGGTGAAGAGGATACTGTTCGTCAGGCACTGAATGTATATCGAATGAAGCTTCTCGGTGCAAAGGTTATTCCGGTAAGTTCCGGTACTGCTACATTGAAAGATGCCGTTTCCGAAACCATGCGGGAGTGGACAAGTCGGATTGATGATACCCATTACTGTCTCGGTTCGGTAATGGGGCCCCATCCGTTTCCAACGATTGTACGGGATTTGCAGGCAGTGATTTCCAAAGAGATCAAGGAACAGATTATCGGGAGAGAAGGCAGGCTGCCCGATGCTGTAATTGCCTGTGTGGGCGGCGGCTCCAATGCCATAGGCAGCTTCTATCATTTTATCGAGGATAAAGGGGTAAAGCTTATTGGCTGCGAAGCGGCGGGCCGTGGCATTGGCACTTTTGAAACCGCTGCAACTATCAATACAGGCAAGGTGGGAATTTTCCATGGAATGAAATCCTATTTCTGTCAGGACGAATATGGTCAGATTGCACCGGTTTACTCTATATCTGCGGGACTTGATTATCCCGGCATTGGCCCCGAGCATGCATATCTCCATGACATCGGACGTGCGGAATACGTCCCGATTACAGATGACGAAGCTGTATGTGCCTTTGAATACTTGGCAAAGACAGAAGGGATTATTCCCGCAATTGAATCGGCACATGCCATTGCACACGCTATGAAAATTGCACCGACAATGGGGAAAGACCGAATCATAGTAATCAACCTATCAGGCAGGGGCGACAAAGATTGTGCCGCTATTGCACGTTATAGAGGGGAGGATATTCATGAATAAAATACGGTCGGCATTTACAGACGGAAAAGCATTTATCGCCTTTATTACCTGTGGCTACCCCGATTTGGAGACTACTGCCGCTGCTGTCCGTGCAGCTGTAGAAAACGGTGCTGATCTTATTGAGCTGGGCATTCCGTTTTCTGATCCCACAGCCGAAGGCCCCGTGATTCAGAAAGCTAATCTTTGCGCGCTGAACGGCGGGGTTACGACCGATAAAATATTTGCACTTGTCAAAGATCTTCGTCGCGATGTAAAGGTACCGATAGTATTTATGACCTATGCAAATGTGGTGTTTTCCTACGGCCCGGAGCGATTTATCTCCATATGTCAAGAAATAGGGATTGACGGACTTATCTTGCCGGATCTGCCTTTTGAAGAGAAGGGGGAATTTTTGTCTATTTGCCGGCAATACGGGTTAGCTTTGATTTCACTTATTGCCCCTACATCGAAAAGTCGAGTTGGGAGGATTGCAAAAGAAGCAGAAGGATTTTTGTATATCGTTTCCAGCCTTGGTGTGACAGGAATGAGAAGTGAGATTAAAACAGACATTGCATCAATTGTTAAAGTGATTCGAAAAAACACTGATATTCCCTGTGCTATCGGGTTCGGAATTTCCACACCCGAACAGGCAAAGGAGATGGCAGATATAGCCGACGGTGTAATTGTCGGCTCTGCTATTATCAAATTACTCGAGAAGTACGGAAAAGATGCCCCCGGATTCATAGGCAAATATATAAAATCCATGAAGAATGCGATTTGCTAAAAATTTGTAGTGCGCAGAAACGGGGCAAAAACGGGGTCAAGCCTGACCCCGCTTCCTGCAAAAATTAGCCAACGGGTATCGGTTGGCAGCATGGAGGATTATTTCGATTTTTGGAGAAATATGTGATATTAAATTATGATATAATAAAATAAGTCTAAATTATGCAAATAAAGTAGATAGGATGATAAGGGAGAGGGGTAGTAAAAATTTTAGAACTGTACATATAGATATGTGTGGAAGACTTGTTTTATGGGGTTATAGAAGGATTGGGGGGATATTACCGATGAAAAAGCTTGGAGGATTGATTAAAAATAATGAGGATTGGTTACTGCAGCGAATTATTGAGTTTGCTAGAGATAGGGGTTATATCGAGAAATTTTGGGTTTTAAGGGAAGCTTGGCGAATAATAGTGAGAGAATTATCCGAATCGTTGGTTATCTTTCTTGATGGGACAGGTGAATTAGATGATAAGCTTTTTGCTTCTGTTTTGGGAAAAGTTCATCCGTATCAGATGGGGGGAGTCAGCTTATCAGAATTTATCGGTCTGCTCAAGTGCTGCCGTCGGGCATATCAGGAATTAATCTGCACAAACCTTACAAGTGACAGCGGCCGGCTTGAAAGCATAACAACATCAGACGAATACTTTGACCGTCTTGAAATTAAAATTATTACCGAGTTTACGAAAATAAGCAGTGATTCCCTTGTTCATGGGATGCAGGTGCAAAATAAGAAACTGACAAATGAAAAAATCCAGCTTCTCATTATACTCGAAAGTCTTCTTAATCCAATTATGTACTTTAATCGGGACAATAAACTCCGCTGGGCAAATCAAACTGCCCGGGAGCTGATTAGGGATACGGAGGGCATAACTTTGACTCATTATATACTGGACGAACCTATTGGACCGCCTGAATGGTTACTACCGGAGATAATTGAGTTTCGGTCTACCGATTATGATAATGTAAAAAGCTCAATGATATTGGACACAAAAGATGGTGGTCACCATGTTGAATTAAATCTGAGTCGCATGGTTGATGCAGACGGCGAGTTTATCGGCACAATTGTGATTCTGAATGATTTTACAGATTATCAGCAGATTAAAAATGAGTTGCGGTTGACTTGTTCTCAATTGCATCAGTTGTTTTGCTCCGTACCTGATGGATTAATTTTTATTTCGTCAGATTTTGTTATCTTACATGTTAATGAGAAATTTGCTCATTGGTTCGGCTTCAATTCACATGATCTAATCGGGCAAAAATGCTTTAATCTTCTTAAATTGTCAAGTTGCGGGTCGGAGGATTGTTCTTTGAAACAGGCAGCCGGTAAAACTTCCGCCTTTGAACGTGAGAGGGAGATTGTTAGGGAAAACGGGGTCACATACCACGTTTTGGTGGCCACGGTTCCGATGTATGATACTGATGGGGCTTTTATGGGAATCATGCAGAGTATTAAGGATATTACAGATCGTGTTCAAACCGAGAAGGAAATCCGATATCATGTGCTTCATGATAAATTGACCGGGTTATATAATCGTGCTTGTCTCGACAAAAAGCTGGAAGATGTTCGGCCGGACGAGTTCCCCTACAGTATTATAATGGGGGATCTGAACGGTCTTAAAATTGTAAACGATGCTTTTGGCTATAGGACCGGGGACAGGCTCTTGATAGAAATAGCGAAAATTCTCAGGGAATCGTGTCGACCGGTTGATACAGTAATAAGATCAGGTGGAGATGAATTTGTTATTTTGTTACCCGGTGCAGACGAAACAGTGGCACTTTCAATAGTCAAGCGTATTAAGAAAAAATGTAAAGAATCTACTTTTCAGCCTTTTCAGCCAAGTATCTCTCTGGGTTTTGCCGTAAAGACGTCCCCGGAGCAGGATATCCTCAGTGTTTTTCAGAAAGCTGAAACTAAAATGTATCAACATAAAATGCTTGAGGTTGACAGTTCACCCGGTTTTAGTATTCAATCTTTACAGCAGATGTTGCATGAAAGAAGCAATGAAACCGAAGAACATACAGAACGGCTAAGAATTTTAGTCCGACTTATAGGACAGGAACTGGGGCTCTCTGAAACTTTGCTGTTTGATCTGGACCTGTTGGCTGCTCTACATGACATTGGTAAAATTGCAATTCCCGATGAGATTTTAAATAAACCGGGTAAGCTTACAGATGAAGAATGGGGAATCATGAAACGTCATTCGGAAATCGGCTACAGGATAGCTAGAACATCTCCCGTGTTAGTTCCAATAGCTGAATATATTTTAGCACATCATGAGCACTGGAACGGTCAGGGCTATCCACGCGGGCTCGTAGGGGGACAAATACCGCTTCCTGCCAGAATTTTGGCAGTGGCCGACGCCTATGATGCCATGGTCAGTATAAGATTGTATAAAGATACGTTTACTCCGGAACAGGCTGTTGATGAACTTAAAAATTGTTCAGGCACACAGTTCGATCCTATGGTTGTATCCGCTTTTATTTCTTTGTTTCAGAAACGGCAAAAAGCGAGGAAGAAGGGGAACGAAACAAAATATTTATAGTGTTATTTACTGACTATATCGTTTATACAGCTTATTGAATATTCTATTTCTTCCAAGGTAGTAGAATGACCCAAAGAAAATCTCACCGTACCTTCCGGGAAAGTACCTAAAGTTTTGTGGGCCGACGGTGCACAATGCAGACCGCTTCTGGTCATAATGCCGTATTCTTTGCTCAGTTCATGGGCGACAAGTCCGTTATCGTCATCAATAAAATCAATCGATAATACCCCGGTTCTGTCATCAGATGTTGTTTTACCTATGAGTTTAATTTTTTTTACGTTGAGCAGGCCTTCCAAAAATTTGTCAAGAAGGTAAATTTCTTTTTCCCTGATGTTTTTTATACCATAACTGAACAGATATTTTAATGATGCGTTTAATCCGTAAATACCCGGGATATTTAAGGTCCCTGCTTCAAATTTATCGGGCATATAATCCGGTTGTCTTTCGGTATCGGACAAACTTCCGGTCCCCCCTTCAATAAGGGTATTCATTTCGTCGGCAGTTCTGTCATTGACCACAAACCCCCCTATTCCCTGGGGCCCCAGTAGACTTTTATGGCCTGTAAAACCTATGGCATCCGCATTTAATCTTTGAAAGTCTATATCTGAAAATCCTGCTGTTTGGGCACCGTCTATTATGAAAAACTTATTATTCCGCTTGCAAATCTCCCCCACCTTTTCTAAATCCAGAATAGTGCCGCACACGTTCGAAGCATGAGTCATTATTATGGCCTTGGTATTCGGTTTAATCGAATTTTCCACATCTTCAATTTTTAATTCCCCTGATTTATTACACTGAACCCTGGTATACTCAATCTTGTTCCCAAGAGCATTCAAAGGTCTCATGACTGCATTGTGTTCCATTGACGATACTACAACATGATCCCCATCCCTTAACAGGCCTTTTATCAGCACGTTCATACTTTCTGTTACATTTTTTGTGAATATAACATTTTCAGGTTTATCAAAATTAAACAGTTCACATATGAGTTCACGAGTTTCATATACAATGTTTTCGGCCTCATAGGACGAATCATAAGCCCCACGGCCTATGTTCGTTCCTACATTCAGAATATAATCCGACATACTTTTCGCTACACCGGGGGCCTTGGGATAAGAGGTCGCTCCGTTGTCCAGATAAACGTATTTCATAATATTTCCCCCTCGAAATTTTATATAATTCGGCTGGCCGTTCTTTCATCGCCAACTCTTTGTATCTTATAGATATCTTTCATTTTTATATCAGATTCTTTTATAGATTCTTTTATTTTTTCCAAGTCTTCTTCCCCAAATTTTATAGCAAGTCCACAATTATTCGTAATCATCCTTGGTGTAGGAATAACATCAAAATTATAGTTCTTGTTCTTAAAAACCCGTGAGGCAGCGATAGCGTGATGTGTTGTTTCGAATACTATTACATAAAAGTCCATATTTCTCTCCCCAACTATAATGTGGTTATATTATCGGTTTTATTTAATTTTTCAACTATAGTATACATGTTGCTTACTGAACCGACCGCCAGTTTATCGTTTAATTCAAAATAATCCAAACAAGTTCCGCAAGATAGAATTTCTACCCCGGCGGCCTCTAATGTTTTAATATGTTCCAATGATCCGGAAGTTTCCACAGTTAGGTTCACAGCACCATTCAAAAATATTATAGAATCCGGATATGGCAATATTTCTGTTAATGTATATAAATAACTGCTCATTAATAAAGCGCCTAATTCATCGGAACCCGTTCCTAATTTGTCCTTAGTTATTAAAATAATTGTATCTCCTTTGTCCTCTGCATCACGTCGGGGGCTCGATGATTCCGAGTCTGTTGCTTCTGTTTGGCTTTCTTTAAATATATCAATATAGAAATTTCCCTCGCTTTGTTTAACATTAAATTCTAAATTCATACTTTTAGCTAACTTTAATACATTTTCTTTTGCAACCTCATTATCTACAATTGTGGTAACTGTTCCTTTTTCCATCCCCTCCAAAGCTTTTTTGGTGTTGATTACCGGTAAAGGACAGTTCATACCCCTGACATCTACTTGTTTATTCATTTTTATAAATCATTCCTTTCATTTTGCTCAAGGCACAAATATGCTCTTTAGCTTTCCGGTGGTACCGGGCTTTTATTTTAAACCTACACTTAAGTATAACAACACACCCTGACCTTTTCAACTTATTGTACACCATGTCTTATTGTTTTTGTTGATAACAATAAAATATTTTATTAATTTTATCTATAGATAAAAATTAGAAAACATTTTATCTACCGTTATCTATAACAATGAGGGTTCGCCAGGAGGAAGGTAAAGAGGTATATATAATGATAGAATCTGCATTTAACACCAAAAAGATGGGCTAAAAACATTATTATTAACGGACATTACTCTGATAGCCCCATGGTTTGTAATAGTATAAACATATGATATAATTTGGGGGAATGGGACCTGTTCATAAAAAATAGGCCATGAACAACCAAAATAAAGGGGGGAGATTAATCAAAGATAGGAATTAGGGATAGTGAATCCCCTCAGATAACAAAAATTTATTTATGAAAAGGGGTGAGGAACAAGTATTAAATATGATATTTTAGGTTTTTAAACATCATATTAAAAAGGAGGGATGTGTCATTGTTAAAAACAAAAGATATAAAAGGCTGCATTGTGTTCCCGTTGGTTTTTTCAATGGTTTTATCCGGCTTCGGTTTTGTATTTGCCAACAGTTTTTCCGATATTGAAAGACATTGGGCAAAAAATGAGATTGAGGAATGGGTAGAAAAAGGGTTTATAGAAGGATATTCTGACGGAACATTCAAACCGGATAATAACATTACCAGGGCGGAATTTATAACATTGATAAATAGGGCCTTTGGTTATACGGGAGAGGGCATTGCCGATTTTACTGATATATCATCCGAAGACTGGTTTTATGGTGAAATTGCCAAGGCCGAAGCTGCAGGGTATATTTCAGGTTATCCCGACGGTACAATAAAACCCAATAATTTTATAAGCAGACAAGAAGTGGCCGGTGTTGTGGTTAGGATATTAGCCTTGGAAGAAGACATTAAGGCGACTGAAAAATTTGTTGACTATGGCAAAATTTCGGATTGGAGCAAAGGTTACATAGGAGCAGTATTAGCAGCCAACATCATGGAAAGCTATCCTGATGGAACATTCAGGGCAGAGGATTTTATAAAACGTGCAGAAGCTGTTGTAACATTAGAAAGAATTATCAAAACAGAACCTGATATAATAACTTATAATAAACTGGGAACCTACGGCCCCTTGGAAGGCATAGAAATTATTGATAAAGACGTATGTATAAGTGCAGATGGAGTTGTACTTCAAAATGTTCTTATTAAGGGGAACTTGACCTTAGATAAAAGGATTGGTGAAGGAAATGTAATACTCGAAAACGTAACTATAGAAAGAGATATCTTCGCATACGGTGGCGGAGAAAACAGTGTTATTTTTCGCGACTGTACCTTGGAGGGTACTGTCATCGTAGATAAAGTAAATGGCCAGATCAGAATCATAGCTGCGGGGACAACATCTGTGCCTAAAATAGTGCTGCAAACCGGTGCTATTTTACTTAGTGAGGGCGATGGCCTTTTTAGTAGGGTTGAATTACCCGAAGATTTAGCAAAAGATGCTCAAATTGTTCTAATCGGAAATTTCGGTGAAATGGAAGTATCAGCTAGGGGGGTCAGTGTTAAAATGGGTGAGGGATCTGAACTGGAGAGTCTTACCCTTACAGAGGATGCTGCAGGTGCTAAAATAGATCTTGACAAAGGAGCTAATATCACTACTGTCAAGGTTGACGCAAAAGTAGAAATTATCGGGCAGGGTAGTATTACTAGAGCTGAAATTAATGCAGACGGTGTGTTAATTGAACAGAAACCGGAGAAGACTATCTTAAAACCCGGCACTAAAGCCAATGTTGGCGGTAAGGATATTTCCGAACCGAAAGTACCAAAAGGATCGGATAGTTCAGGAGATTCCGGCGGAACGGTTACAGATCCGGAGGGAAAAGCCAAAGAATAAAAGTGCGAAACGTTACTCAATAAGCTGATTTTAGTGAAATGGGTGGAAATGTAGCCCTCATAGCTATAAAGGCTATGAAGGTTTTGTTCTAACTCCTTTACCAAATTGGTAGGTGAAAGTCCTATCTGGGATAATAGCTTTTAATAAATCCTATGCCTAATCCTCCTGCACGTGCCATAGAGCTGCTACTTTATGCATGTGAAGCCAGGTGAAGTCGTAACAGGTGTGAGTCCTGTGCGGGGTTCTTTAAAAGGCTGCTATGGTCAGGAAAACGAATCCATGTTCACGCGGTATAGAAATAGTTCATGCTATTAAAATAACCAATACCTTTGGCTTGGTATGAACCAATGGGGCTGGAATACCTTATTGAATCGGGAACAATTCGAGCTATTAAACCCGATTTGTCTGTATCGTTAATGGAGACCTAAGGCAGTCAAAAATAGGGATAAGTAAAGGGGAACGTTTGATGCTGTATAGGGGAAGGGTCAGCAGGCCCGGTGATACCTATATGGGCTCAGGGGGTTCATAGTAGTGCAGATCATATGCCGTTTGTATCTTACCGGTAACGGTAGGAGAGGATAAAACATATGGGAGCGAAGGAACCCAGTCGGTAATATATGTGTAAAAAATTAATACTGGAAATATGTAGCTATTATACACCCCCATGTATAATGGCTTTTTTATGTCTTTTTACGAGATATTTTATGCAATAGGTTTTTTATATAATACTACCATTTGGTATAGAAAAATACAATTTAACCAATGTATGGGGATATGCTACACTTTATGTGATGTAGTTTAAGTATTATGGTTCAATTATTGGGGGATAATTGGACATGTTAAAACACATATGTTATCGATGGAACGCCGTATGCAATGAAAGTTGCACGTACGGTGTAGACCGGTCGAAATCCGAAAGGATAGACACGGAATGGTGAAATTACTCTTAGATTAGACAAAACAGAATATGCAGCAGACGAAGACATAACAATATCCGGAACGGTAATAAAAAACAAAGTTGGACTAGCTGATGTTGATATCACGTTAAAGCTTACAGATTATGAAGGACGAGTTATATTGGTAGAGCAAATAAAAACCGATGTAAACGGTAAATTCACAGACACATTTAAGGTTCCGGAGGAAACAGAAGCAGGAATATACGCATTAACAGTAAAAGCAAATGATCCTGTAAATAAGTCACAAGAGAAAAAAATAACAATAGTGAGTTAAGACCAAGGATCAGAACATTCAGCACTTTATGTCAGTAACAATATGACCAAATAATAAAGGTAAGGAAGCTTACCTTTATTACTTATATTACTTAAATTATTGCGTACAAAATAAATGTTTTAAGTAAAAATAAAGGGGTGATAAGTTTGTTGAAAGGAAACAGAAACATAAAAAAATTTACGGCATGTATGCTCGTATTTATCATGTCGTTTTCAACTTTATTACCGGTATTAGCGGAAGGTACAATGCCCGATCTTGGTGCATTAAGGAAGACGGATGAGTGGAGTAAACCGATTATAATAAAAAATATCAGTAGGGAGCAGGGTATTAGTGATAAAATTGAAATAGTTGTATCTGTATCTGCTAAAGAAAATACAGATGGCGTTTTGATGCTGAAACCAATAAATGAAAATGGGAGAGCATACCGAGTAATATGTGAACCAATGGAATTTATGGTTGGAGAAAATGAAATAAGAATTGAATTGAAATTTTCAGATTATCCAAAAGGGGTAAAAGAAATAAAAACATATATTTGGGATAACCTGGAAAACATGAAACCATTGGCAGAGAGTACGCAAGAAACATTAGAGGGTTGGGAAAAAGATTGGGTTCTCAAACACTTTGTATTTGACGGAACAACTATAACGGGCTTTTCAGAATTGGGAGAAGAAAAAGTAAAGGGTGATAAGGAACTAATATTACCTTCTACTAATGAATCCGGGGAAACAGTTGTAGCCATTGCAAATAATGTATTTAAAGGCAAGGGACTGACATCTGTAAAAATACCCGATAGTGTGACAACTATAGGAATGGCCGCATTTGCACAGAATGAACTTACAGAGGTAGAGCTCCCTAAACAATTAACCGATGGAATGGGGAACATGGCATTTTTCGGCAACAAGCTAGAACATATAAAGCTAAATGATGGTTTGAAAGTAATATCTACAGCCGCATTTTCACAAAACAAATTAACATCAGTAGAAATTCCCGAAAGCGTTACAAGCATAGCCATGCAGGCTTTTATGGAAAATGTACTTGAAAAAGTTAACATTCCATTAAACATAAAAGATATAGGAGCAAGCGCATTTGAAAACAACAATCTTAGTACGGTAACCATTCCTGCAGATGTTATAAGTATCGGGAACAAAGCCTTTGACGGAAACGACGATATAAAACTTATATATACAGCCTTAGTTGAGGCTATAGATGGGGCAAAACAAATAAATACAGAAGGAAATACAGAAGAAAGCATTGCGGCACTACAGGCAGCCATAGAAGCAGGCGAAACTGTAAGTGCCAAACCAAAAGCTACTTTAGAAGAAGTAAATGAGGTAATAGAAGAAATACAGGAAGCTATAGAAGCCCTAGAACCGGCTCCAAGTCTGGACCCTGATTTTGAATTTTCAGAGGGTGTAATTACCGGGTATAATGGAACCGCAACAGATGTAATTATTCCGGAGACAATTGACGGACAGGAAGTTGTAGCCATTGCAAATAATGTATTTAAAGGCAAGGGATTGACATCCGTAAAAATACCCGATAGTGTGACAACTATAGGGATGGCTGCATTTGCACAGAATGAACTTACAGAGATAGAGCTGCCGGAGAAGTTAACCA